>Ga0315281_10000011_pt1 | contig 302547 bp, 288 predicted proteins | sample YL17G07_0_MG_FD_204540 | JGI IMG/M metagenome (GOLD analysis project Ga0315281, IMG submission 204540) | Sediment microbial communities from Yellowstone Lake, YNP, Wyoming, USA - YL17G07_0 | ecosystem: Environmental > Aquatic > Freshwater > Lake > Sediment | place: USA: Wyoming | collected...
TGAGGAAAAAGAGTCAGAATGGTAATCTTCACGGATTTTATCCTATTTCAATCCTAATTTGGCTTTTTTGCTTAATAGCTATTATTTTTGCCACATTTCTGATTGATTGGATGATTTTTCCTTCTTTTCCGATTACTTTGCCTATATCCTCTTTATTCACTTTAATTGTATACTGAAATAGATTTTCGCCAATTGATTTTTCCTCAACGTTTACTTCATCTGGATGATCCACGATTAAAGAAGCTAAATAAATAAGGAATCCTTTAAGAGTAGTATCTGTGGGATTATTTTTCATAGGTTTAAAAGTTTTCGAGCCGTCTCCGTAGGTTTTGCTCCGAGTTTTAACCATTTTGCTAATTTTTCCTTATCAAGCTTTAGCTCTGCGGCTTTAATTCTTGGGTCATAAAAACCTAAGCAGTCGATTGCTTTTCCATTTCGTTTATTGTTCTTTTCGATAACCACAATCCGAAAAAAGGATTGATCTCTTTTACCCACTCTTTGTAAACGAATTTTCACTGCCATAATAATCTGTATTATATTATCTTCGTTGCCACTTCTCAAGAGCAGCTATTGCTGCCTTCATTTCTCCTTCTTGTTTATTTTTACCAGCACCTGCTCCCCAAAGAATATTTCCGACATAAGCACCAACTGTAAATTTTTTCGCATGGTCGGGTCCAATCTCTTTTATCACTTTATAGGTAGGAGAAATCCGTGTTTCTTCTTGTACTAATTCTTGAAAAATACTTTTTGCGTCTTTATATGTTTTACTTTTCAATATTTTTGAAAGGAGGGGAAAGAGTAATTTTCCCAAAATTTTTTCAACAGCAGGTAGTCCTTGATCCAAATAAACAGCCCCTAACAAAGCTTCGAAAGTATCTGCTAGAATTGAAGGGTTACGTCTGCCACCACTCTCCTCTTCACCTCGGGAGAGACGAAGCAATTCTCCAAGGTTTAGTTGGCAAGAAATTGTTGCCAGAGATGATGTTTTTACTACCGCAGAACGAAGGTTGGTCAATTCACCTTCAGAAAATTGTGGATATTTAGTAAAAAGATATACAGAAACTAAAAGAGAAAGGATGCTGTCGCCCAAAAATTCTAATCTTTCATTTGAAGAAATTTTTGTTTTAACCTCATTTAAATAAGAGCGGTGTATAAAAGCCTGCTTAATCAAATTTTCATCATGAAAGGTAATGTCTATTTTTTGGCTTAAATCAGTTAAGTCTTGCATTTTGGTTTTTAAGTAGATACCCCAGAACTCCATTGATAAAAGAAGGACTATTTTCTCCGCCAAACTCTTTAGCTAGTTCAATCGCTTCATCGACAATCACTTTTGCCGGTTCCTTTTTTTCATACATAAGTTCAAAAATCGCCAATCTTAATATTGCTACATCAATCTTAGCAATTTTTTCGATAGGAAATTGTGGTGCCGCTTTTTCGATTAATGGATCAATCTTGTGAGTATTTATTTTTATGGCTTTAAGAGTTTTCCTGACATCAATGATATCTTTATTATTTATTAGCAAATTTTCCCTATCGAAAAAGAAGGGATTTTTTTGAGGCTGGAAGATTTCCGCAAAAAGACCTTCCATTATTTTAATTCTTTTAATGTGACGTGGGTCATCAGCTCTTTTCATTTATAAAATCCACATTTGGGACAGATGTGATGAGGTAATTTGGGAGTGGCACACTTGGTACAAACATTAGGTTTGTTTAATTTGACTGCCAAATTCACCTTTTCCCGTTTACCTTGACGCCTAGTCGAATGTCTTCTTTTTGGTAATGGAGTCATAGTATTAATTGAAAATTGACATTAATTAATCTGGAGCTATTTTCTCTATTGTATATTTTTGCAGCCGATCTTTCAAGATGGGATACGTAGACAGAGATTGATCAACTGACAAAATGTTATCGGCCGCTTGTTTGGCTTCTTCAATTAAAGCAATATCGGAGAAATTAGCAATTTTTAATCCTGGATCCCCATGTTGTTTGGTGCCATACAACTGTCCAGGACCTCGAAGTGTGAGATCCAATTCAGCTAATTTTGGGCCTATATATGTTCGTTCGAGCAGCTTGAGCCTATCGAGCGTTTTGGGATTATTAGTTTCTGAAAAAAGAAGACAAAAGGACTCCAGATTTCTTCTGCCAACGCGTCCCCGCAACTGATGAAGTTGCGAAAGGCCAAAGCGGTCAGCTCCCTCGATCATCATTATGGTAGCATTGGGAATATCAATCCCTACCTCAACCACTGGAGTTGCCACCAGAATGTCTAGTTTTCCCTGCCGAAATTCTTCAAGTACTTTATTTTTAGCACCCCCTTTGAGTTTTCCATGTAAAAGACCCAAATGAAGATCGGGAAAAATTTCTTCCTTAAGCCCTAAATATTCGACTTTTACTGCCTTGACGGTTGCCAAACTTTCTGACTCATCAATCAAGGGACAGATGATAAAAGCTTGTTTTCTGGGAGGGGTTGAGATAATTTGTTTTCTGATCCAACTGTAGGCAGCGTCTCTTTTTACGGGAGGTACTACCCAGGTTTTGACCCGTACTCTTCCTTTTGGCATTTCATCAATAATTGATAAATCTAAATCTGAATATATAGTCAAGGCGATGCTTCTCGGTATTGGGGTAGCTGTCATAGTCAGAATATGGGGAGATTTTCCTTTCTCTCGCAGTTGTGCTCTTTGTTCTACCCCAAATCTCTGTTGTTCATCGATAACCACCAATCCCAATTTTTTAAAGCTTACATGTTCCGAAAGAAGAGCATGAGTGCCAATAAAAACATCAAAATTACTCTTTTTTAGTAGTTCCTTTTTAACTTTAGTTGCGCCTGTTAGAAGTATAACTTTTATTCCATAAGGGGAAAGGAGGCCGGAGATAGTATTAAAATGTTGAGTTGCCAGAATCTCAGTCGGAGCCATAAGAGTAGATTGATATCCAGAAAGACAGGAAGCAAAAATGGCAATTGTAGCCACTACTGTTTTGCCTGATCCCACATCGCCTTCAAGCAATCTATTCATAGATTTATTCATTCCCAGATCTTGGAGTATTTCGGATACAGCTTTATTTTGGGCATTAGTTAATTTAAAAGGCAATTGATTGATAAACTGTAAAATCTGGGGTTTAATTTTTCTGATTTGAAATCTCTGACTTACCGCTTCTTTTTGCCACATCCTTCGTCGTATATCGGCTGCAAGTATTAAAGATAAAAGCTCATCAAAGGCTAATCTCCTTCTTGCTTCCGATGCCTGAGAAAGGGTTTTGGGGAAATGAATAGAATAAATGGAAGACCTTTCATTCATTAATTTAAATTTGGTAAGAGTGGAATTGGGAAGAAATTCAATAATTGTAGGTGAAAATTTAAAAAGTATTGATGAAATACGGGACCGCATCCACTTGGAGGTAATTCCAGCGGTTTCTGGATAGATCGGTACTAGTCTGCCTGTATGGATAAAATTGACTGTCTGTTTGATTATTTCATACTCAGGAGATTCAAAGACTAAGTGACTGCCAAACCACGTAGTGGTGCCGGAGATGCTAATTCTTGTTCCAGATTTGAGGATATTAGTTAAAAACGGTTGATTATACCAAATGATCTCGATTTCTCCTGTTTCATCAATGAGTTGTGCTTTTTGAATTTTTTTTCTTTGTTTCGTATAAACATTTTCTATTGATTTAACTGCTCCCGTAACTGTCACCTTTTCTCCCGCTTGGAGAGATGAAATTTTAGCAATTATTGAATAATCTTCGTAACGGAAAGGTAGATGATACAGAAGATCACCGACGGTAGAAATACCTAATTTTTTGAGCTTTGCTGCATACATCGGACCTACCATCCGAAGTAATGTCACGGGAGTTGAAAGTTGCAGCATAAATTCCTAGCGAATAAATAACAGCGGTAGAAATTGTGAGGCAATCAGAGCCAGCGATGAAACAATAACAATTACTGTCCAAACTCTTTTATGTCGCCTAAAAAAATTCATATTACCAATGACCAATTACTTAATTATTTTTATAAATCTATGTTTTCCTACTCTAATGATCATACCATCTTCTGCCTTAATCTGCTTTTGTGGATCGATTTTATTTCCATCAATTTCGACTGCTCCCCCAAGTATAAGCCGTTTTAATTCGCTTTTGCTTTTTACTAGTTTTATATTGGTTAGCACATCAGTAACATTAATATTTTCTGAGACATTAATTTTAACAGTAGGAATCTCATCAGGTAATTCTTTTTTCTGGAATGTTCTTTCAAAATATTCCTGAGCACGTCTTGCCTCTTCTTCACTATTTAACATAGCTGTTAATTTTAAAGCCAGTTTTTTCTTATAGATCATTGGGTTTACATCTCGTTTAATATCCGCTTCATATTTCTTAATATCCTCTATCGGTATATCAGTGATCAATTCAAAGCATTTAATTATTACGTTGTCAGGAAGATTCATAATCATGCCATAAAAATCAGCAGGTTTAGAAGTAAGAGCAATTACATTTCCTTCGGTCTTACCAATTTTATTACCTGATGTATCAGTTAAAAGCGGAGTAGTCATAACGAATTTTTCCTTATTTAACATTTCTCTTACTAACTTTCGCCCAGAGAGCATATTGAATGTTTGGTCACTACCGCCAAGTTCCAGATCGACCTTCATGGCAACAGAATCATATCCTTGAAGAAGTGGATATAAAAATTCACGAAAATTTATTTCTGCGCCTAATTTTTTCCTTTCCATATATAAATCTCTTTCTTCTAGTTGTTGTAAAGAAAAATGGCCAGCAATATTTAAAATATCGACTAAATTTAATTTATTCAGCCAAGCACTGTTATAAAGTATTTCAGCTGCATTCGGTCCGTCAAAACGTACGATTTTAGCAGCTTGTAACACATAATCTTTGGAGTTATTCCTCAGTTCTTCCAGGGTAAGAAATTTTTTTCGAGTACGGGTTTTCCCGGACGGATCACCAGCTTGTCCCGTGCCGTCACCAATAAGAAAAATTACATGATGTCCTAATTCCTGGAACTGCCGAAGCTTCATCAGTCCCGTCATGTGACCGATATGAAGCTGAATGCCTGAGGGATCAAAGCCCTGATAAAGACGTAGCTTTTTCCCAGACCGTAAAACTTTTTCCAAGGCCTCTTTTGAGGGATAGATTTTATCTACACCACGAGTTAATAATTCTTCAATTTTATCCATAACTAATATCAGTATAGCAAGAAATTATAATTTCATCTATACGAGGTTATATCCTTGTTACCATTAAAAAGCTAGTGTAATTTTCTTTCGCATCTTGTAAATTATCTTCCACAACCTTAAGATTAAAAAGTTGTGCCAATTTTTTGCTGCCCATGGTAGCAATTGTTTTGGGTAATTTTCCTTCTGATAAATATTTGGCTACCATTGATTGATCAATAAGTTCTCCCCTTCCAGAAGTCTGTTTGAGATGAGGATACTTTTGGGAGAGTGTAGTTTTACACTGCGCTAAGACTTGCGGATGAGTCATAATAGTAGTTATTTCAGAAAAATTAGCATCATTTCTGATCATAAGGGCATGAGAAATCTTTACGGCAAATTGATTTACTATTTTGAATTTATACTTTGCCATAGCATAAATGCTTTCATCCACAATTCCTCCAACAGAATTATGGATAGCAAATTGGCCGCAGTCAATATCTCCCCCATGAAGCGTAGCGAGTACTTTTTCAGCGGTGTATAAATATTTAATTTTATATTTTGTAATTCCCGACCTTTGTAAAAAATAAAGAATCGCTTCTTCATTGAAGCTTCCTTTCCCGCCTTGTATACCATATGTAATAAAGTGTTTATCTTTTTGTCGAGGCAGTATTTTGTTATATAACTTGTCATAATTTTTACCCAATTTTAGCCGCATTCTTTTTGTGTATGGATTTAAATGCTGCAAGTCCATAAACAGCTCCCAAGTGTCATTACATGTCTGATCCTTCACTTCCAGAAGTTTTTTTGTCCCCAATGAATCAATTGATGAAGCTTTGAAATTAAATGCTTTGAGAAGTCTGCCGATAAAATGGGTTACACCTTGAGAATTTGCGGCCATTTTATCATGCTCCCTTGCCGACATTTCTATGACAGAGAGGTGCTTTCTTTGAAAAAATTCTTTCCAAAAGTTGTAATTAATCTCATTTGTTTTAAATTTATCAATAATTATTGGTAGACCGTCAAAACCATAGTGGCTGCTATCTGGACCGAACATTGGATGAGTCAGAAGTGCTTGGGTCCTTGTATTTTTCAGATATTTGGTAAAAACTTTTAAAGGATGAAGTTTCACCGATAGGACATCGATAAGCAGATGATGATTTTGGAAATATTTCTTATGAGTCCTTATTACTTCTTCAAATGCGGAAATTGGAATTGCATAGAAAATTGCCTCACTTAAATAAATTTTGGCGATCTCGTCGGTTATTGCCGTATTACTATTCAATTCCACCCCAGATCGATTTATCCCGCTTCTATTATAAAGGGTAAGGATGAAATCATCTTTTAACAGTTTATAAAGGGTTTTGCCGAATCTTCCAAAACCGACAATACTTATTTTTTTCATAGTATTGAAATATTTATTTATTATCTATTGATTTTTGAAATCCAACAGAATATTCATGAATGACGTCATAAAGTTTTCTTATAAAAGAAGGCGAAAGTCGCAAAAATTGAGCTTTTAATATCATGGAATGCATCACTTCACTTTGTCTTTTTTTATCTAAAAGAGGCAAATTATTGGCATGTTTAATTCTGCCGATTTTTTGAACTGTCTGCTTTCTTTTTGCAAGAAGATTTAATAATTCATTATCGATATTATCAATTTTATTTCTTAGAGCTTGTAATTTTTTTAGGTGGTCTTTCATATTTTATAGATTTTGCGCTTTATGACGTAAATAATGATCTATAATCACAAGTGCCGCCATAGCATCAACAATTGGAACCGCACGCGGAAGAACACACGGATCATGGCGGCCACAGGTCTCCAGTTCCACCTGGTTTCCATGTTTATCGATAGTCATTTGTTTTTTTCTAATTGTTGATACAGGTTTGAAAGCAACCCTGAAGTGAATAGTTTCACCGCTTGTTATCCCCCCAAAAATTCCTCCTGAGTTATTTGTTTTTGTTCTGATTCTTTTTTTATTATCCACAAAAAACTCATCATTATTCTGACTACCACGTAATTTTGCTGCCGCAAACCCTGATCCTATTTCGAATCCTTTCACCGCATTGATGCTCATCATTGCACGGGCTAAATCTGCCGGTAATTTATCAAAAACCGGTTCACCCAAACCTGGCGGAACATTTTTTATTACTCCCCTTATCACTCCTCCAATAGAATCTCCTTCATCTCTTATTTTTTCGATGAATTTAATCATTTTTTCTGCTACTTTTTTATCAGGGCAGCGAATAATATTCGACTCAACATCTTTCAAGGTTACTTGATCAAAATCTATATCAGTTTTTATATCTCCAACTTGTTCAACAAAACTAATAAATTCTATGCCAAGTTTTTCTTTTAGATATTTTTTAGCAATAGCTCCCGCTGCAACTCTTGCCAAAGTTTCTCTTGCCGATGCTCTACCACTTCCCTTCCAGTCTCTAATGCCATATTTCATTTGGAAAGTATAATCTGCATGTCCAGGCCTATAAAGGTCTTTTAAATGAAGATAGTCTTCTGACTTTGCATCTTTATTATATGCAAGGAGTAAAATTGGGGTTCCTGTGGTTTTGCCGTCTATAACTCCCGATAAGATATGTATTTTATCCTCTTCCTCACGGGAAGATGTAACTTTGCTTTGTCCTGGTTTTCTTCGATCCAGTTCTTTTTGAATTTCCGCTTTAGAAATTTTAAGTCTTGGCGGGCAGCCGTCAATTACCACGCCGATACACCCTCCATGGGACTCCCCGAAGGTAGTAATTTTAAATAGTTGTCCAAAAGTATTTCCTGCCATAATTAGTAATATTGACAAATTATTAATTGGTTTAATTATATTATTCAACCGTTTTTATTGCTTCCTCCATCACTTTAACCGGAGGTTCAATACCAGTGTATTTTTTAAACTTCAATACACATTGCCACAATAGCATTCTATCCGCATAGACAATTTTACAGCCAATTGCTTTTGCCTCTTTTATTAATTTTGTCTCTTTTGGATTACTAACTACTTCTTGAACAACCAAATTTGGATGTAATAATTCTTTCGGAACTAATGATTGATTTTCATTAGGTGCCATACCGACAGAAGTTGCATTAATAATAATGTCTGCATCCTCTATTTCTCGTTTTAACTTATCAAGAGTGGCAAATTTACAACCAACAGACGCAGCCAGATTCTTTGCAGATACTAACGTCCGATTCAAAATTATCACTTTGCCTTTCTCATCAGACAGAGCAAAAGCCAAACCTCTAGCTACTCCTCCAGCACCTAGTAAAATTATTTTTTTATTGGTGATCTCAGTTACTTCTTTTAAAGCCTTCACACCGCCCAAGCCATCAGTATTACCACCAATAAGTTTTCCATTATTGTTTATTACCATGTTAACAGCTCCAATTCTTTTGGCATTTTTATCTAATTCATCCAAATATTTAATAATTTTTATTTTATAAGGAGTCGTAACACCGACGGCTTTTATGCCCAAATTACGAATTCCATCTACCGCTTTTTTGAGATTATCAACTATAAATGGAATATAGACATAGTTTAGACTTAATGTCTCAAAGGCAGCATTATACATGGCATACATTTTGCTGGTTTTATACGTACAGCCCAAAAAACCAATAATTTTTGTTTCTCCATTTATTTTCATATGTTTTTACATTAAATTAATAATTTGATTAACTATTTCTTCCGGTTTTTCTTTTGTTAACCTAATAATTTTTTGAGCCGCTTTTTTATATATCGGTCGTCTTTTTTCCAAAAGTTTAGCTAATGATTTTTCCGGATCATCAGGATACGGAAAAAAGGCCGGAATACCGTCTTTCAAAGTCCTTTGTAAAAGGACTTTTTTGTCAACATCGAGATAAATCACTTTGCCTAATTGTCGCAATAATATCTGATTATTGACATTCAAAGGTGTCCCGCCACCACAAGCTAAAACAAATTTATTATTTTCTGCCTTTCGAACAATATTTTTTAGTACATTATTTTCTAAAGAGCGAAAATATTCCCCTCCGTGTTTTTTGAAAATTTCTCTAAAGGTTAAGTGTTTTTTTTTATTTAAAAAGTGAGTTTTTTCAATCTCATTATCAAGCTCGATAAAATCTATCGCGAGCTTTCGAGCCAATAATTTTCCCACTGTACTTTTTCCACATCCCTTCATACCGATTAAAATAATATTTTTCCTCATCATATTTTTTTTATAAAATTAACTATCTTTTCCAAAGCATTAAAATAACCTTTTTCTTTTAAGCCGCTTATCTGTCCAATTCTATTTGGAACATCATCAAGAATATTTACCTTTTTATTCACACCGGTTTTATTGATATCCGCCATATGCAGTTCGATAAAAGGCTTATTAAAATCGACTAATGCCTGCCGTAAACTGTAGGCATAACGAATCAAAGCGCCGGGATTAATAATCAGACCGTCAGATTTACGGGACGAATTTTTTTGCAAAAAGTCAATAATCGCTCCTTCATGATTCGACTGGAAAAAATCTAATTCACAATCAAGTCTTTTTCCTTGTTTTCTTAATTTATTTATAATTTCCATAAGGGTAATCTTCCCATATTTTTTGGGGTCTCGTTTTCCTAACATATTTAGATTTGGACCGTTGATTACCAGTATTTTCATAATTTTTTAATTAAAATTTTTATCAACTACTTCAAACCTTGCTCCTGCTTTTATCATTTCTGGTATAAAAGTTGCAAAAGATTTATCGATATATTCAGCGTCAGTTATGACGGTTTCTCCCTCGCATCTTAATCCGGCCAGAGCAAAAACCATCACTATCCGGTGATCTTTATGGCCATTTATTTTAGCGGCTTTAAGTCGCCAAGAACCATCCTGATTGATGATTAACCCATCTTCTTTTTCAATCACTTTTGCACCCATTTTGCCAAGTTCCATGGCCATTACTTTTAGCCGATCGCATTCTTTCCATCGGGCCGTAAGAGTGTTTTTAATAATCGTCTTACCTTTAGCAAAACAGGCGGCTAAAGCTACTGTCGGTACCTGATCTGGAAGCGAATTCATATCCACTTCAATTCCGTGTAAACTGCTTGAACGTGCCGTCAAACAATTTTTTTCGATTTTTATACAAGCACCCATTTTCTGCAGAATAAAGATAACCTGTTTATCGCCATATGGATCACCAAGATCCATTCCCATGACTTTTATTTCCGAATTGGGAGTAATAATAGCCCCTAATAATGGGTACGGAGATGCCGACCACTCATATGGAATTTCAGCGTCAAAAGCAATTGGGGCTTTATTACCAGGAAATTTATAATGAGAATAATTGCCTCCAACATTCTCAAATTTTAGACCCGTCTTTTTAAACCAGAATAAAAGCAAATCTATATAAGCGGTCTCTCTGGGGTTATTAACGAAAATATCAACTGGTTTTTCTGACAAGGCCGAGGCAATTAAAACACTAAAAACCGGCTGACAGCCGATTCCATTCATATGGGCCACACCTCCATTGACTCTACCCTTGATTACTAATGGTGCCATACCGTCGCCTTTTGTGGAAATTATCTTAACTCCTAATTCTTCAAAAGGGAGAAGTAGATTCTTTGAGATTTTTCTTAAGGTCCGAATTGATTCGTCCCCTGTAATAATTGACCATCCCGGACAAGCGGCGGCTATACCAGCAGTGAAAAAAAACATTGTCCCTGAATTATTCACATTGATAATATCAGCTGGAGTCTTAAGCTTACCACTCGTTCCTTCTATTCGGAAAACATTTGTTTCCACTTCTTCAATCTTTGCTCCATACATTTTCATGGCTTTTACAGCTTCATGCCAATCACTACTTAGCATAGGATTATGGATAAAAGAGATTCCATCAGAAACACCGGCTAAGATTAAAGCCCGAAATGAATGAGTTTTAGAGGTAGGCATTCTGACTTCTCCTTTTAAAGACTGACTTTTTTTGACTTTGAGAATCATAGTATCAATTTAATAGAAAATTTATTAAATTAATCAAAAATATACTCGATTGCTTCTGTAACAAATCTTTTTTCAACCTCGATATTAATATTTGCACGGCCTACTTTTTTAGGTAAGCTCCATAATATTTTTCCTCTGATATTCTTTTTATCGTTGATAATTTTTCCCAATACTTTTTCTTTAGCAATATTTTTGATCTTTATTGGTAAGCCTATTTTCTTTATCGATTCTTTAATCAACATCAAGTCCGATTTAGGCAATAAACCAATTAAATTAGCTAATTTACTTTCTCCCACCATCCCAATCGCAACTGCCTCTCCATGTAAAAGTGGTTTATCTCCCCCTAAACTTAGTGCTTCTATGGCATGACCAATGGTATGGCCAAAATTTAGCAGTTTTCTATTTCCTGATTCCAATGGGTCTTTTTCAAATATATCTTTCTTGATGCGACAGGACTTGGAAATAATTTCCACTAGTTCATCACTACTAAAATCTAATGGTGGTTTTGATGTAGCTTGAAAAAAGTAATTCCGATCACAAATTAAGCCGTGCTTTAGAATTTCTGCAAATCCAGAAAGAAATTCTCTTTTGGAAAGATGAGCCAATGTTTGGGTATCGATAATGACACCAATAGGTTGATTGAAAGAACCAACAAGATTTTTGATACTGGCAAAATTTATTCCGGTTTTGCCTCCAATTCCAGCATCGACTTGGGAAAGCAAGGTAGTTGGAATCTGCAAAAAATTAATTCCTCGCATAAAAGTACTGGCTGCAAAACCTCCAATATCGCCTATTACTCCCCCACCCAGATTGATAACCAGTGTTTTTCTATCAGCACGAAATTCATAGAGTTTTTTCCAAATAATGCCAACACTGGCAATATTTTTATGATTTTCACCTGTTGGTAGAATAATTGATGACGTCGCAACAGAAATGTTTTTTTTAATCTTTGTCAGGAACAATTTGGCGACACGCCGATCGGTTACAATAATAACTTTGGAATATTTATTAAAATCAAAAAGATTACTAATTTTATCCACTAGTCCTCTGCCTATAAGAATTTTGTAATCTCTCTGAATATGATTGGCTGATATATTGACTGTTATTTGTTTCATATTTATATTAATTTTAGTAATTTATCGAATTGTACCCAGGTAAGCTGCTGCTGAGCATCTGTCAAGGCTTTTTTCGGATTGTGATGAACTTCTATTAATATACCGTCAAATTCATGCGTAGCTGCTTGTTTGGCTACTTTAATCACATTAGCAATGCTTCCGCCCGTATGGGAAGGATCAAACAACATTGGTAATCCTGTTTTTTTTCTAATCTCCATGGACATGGTAAAATCGGGAACATTACGAAAATGGTGAGGATTATGACCGTTCGGTATAAATCCTCTATGACAAAGAATTAGGTTATCCTTTCCTATACCGCCATCCAATACATGTTGGATAATTCCTTCCCAGTGTTCTTGGCTGTTCCAGGGCTGATTTTTGATCATCAGAACTACTCGCTTATCTACAGATACTATATGTGCTATTTCTCGTTGAATGTAGTGATTTTGGTTTCGTGAACCGATCCAGATAAGAAGTCGCGTGTTTTCGACCTGGCTGAAGACAGCATACATCACCTTCTTTGCCTGATCAGGTAAAAGCACTTCGGTAGCAGGATTTATCCCTTGTCTTGCTGCCTCCACCAATAAAGGAATACCTTCATCACCAAGCCCACTAAAACCCGGTTTGGTTCTTGGCTTCCACAGTGGAAGCCGTACGAAATCAACATGTCTTTTACTCGCCTCTCTTAAAATTATTGCAATCTGTTCTTTTGATTCAACAGCACATGGACCGGCAATGATAATTTTTTTCTTACATTTCATAATTTTTGCCATAAAAAAACTCCCTTTCGGGAGTTGTTTGCTACTTTACGTTTATGTTATTTTACAGCACCAGCAAACTCCTCCCCTTTTGAGAGTTAAAATAAAAGTAATAAAATTTTACTTGCTGAATTGTCATAAACTAAGTGGATTATAAACCAACTCTAACCATAATGTCAATTATTAGATAAGATACATCCTGATTGCCCATTTGTATATTATTTGCTAAACTTAATAAAGCTTTATGGCGCATGGTTTTAATTACTTGAGATTCAGAAGGACCAATCTATACAAGAGGCGGATGTTCAAGGTTAAATTAATAAATAGTCTGACTACTTTTGCCATCTTTGGAACGATCGCTTTTTTTATTCTTTCTTTTGTTGCTTTTATTTGGTATTCTCGCGATCTGCCTCGCCCTGACAAGGTTGAAAGAAAAGAAGGATTTTCCACTGTAATTTTAGACAGGAACGGTAAGACTCTTTATGATATTTATGTGGATAAAAACAGAATCCCAATACTCTCTTCAGATATTCCTACCCCTCTTAAGCAAGCAACCATTGCTATTGAAGATAAAGATTTTTACAAACATCAGGGGTTTGACCCAAAAGGTATACTTCGGGCAATCTATCATATTGTTACTTTTCAGGGTATTCAGGGAGGATCAACCTTGACCCAGCAGTTAGTAAAAAATGTTCTTTTATCCTCAGAAAAAACATTTACCAGAAAAATAAAGGAATTTATTCTGGCAGTGCAAATTGAAAGGAAATATAGTAAGGATGAAATTTTACAAATGTATTTAAATGAATCTCCTTATGGCGGTACCATGTGGGGCATAGAATCAGCAGCCCAGGGTTATTTTGGTAAACACACCAAAGATCTAAATACTCTGGAGTCTGCCATACTGGCTGGGATGCCGCAGAGACCTTCTGTATATTCTCCTTATGGTGATGACCCAAAGGCTTATATCTTGCGAACTGAGCAAGTCTTACGCAGAATGCGTGAGGATAGTTATATCAGCCAACTTCAGGAATATGAATTAAAAAAACAATTACCGACGATTAAATTTGCTTCAAAATCTGCGGAGTTCAAAGCCCCCCATTTTGTGATGTATGTGAAGAAACAGTTGATAGACAAATTTGGTGAAAATCTGGTTGATGCGGGAGGGCTTACTGTGACAACTACTTTAGACGCTGATCTTCAAGAAAAGAGTGAGGAAATCGTGAAGGAAGAAATAGATAAATTGAAAGGTCTTGATGTGTCAAACGGAGCAGCCGTTGTTTTGGATCCCAAATCCGGAGGAATCTTAGCTTATGTAGGCAGTCGCGATTATTATGCCGATGACACCGAATTTCCGGGAAAGTTTGATGTAGTCTCCATGGGATACAGACAACCGGGTAGTGCTCTTAAACCTATCACCTATGCGACTGCTTTTTCCAAAGGATACACTCCTTCATCCCTTATTATGGATGTGGAAACACATTTTCCTGGCGGAGAGGGTAAGCCAGATTATATTCCCAAAAATTATGACGGCAAATTCCGCGGTCCAGTCCAGATCCGTTTTGCACTCGGAAACTCCGTCAATATTCCGGCGGTGAAAATGACGGCACTTGTAGGAGTACCTGATATTTTACGGGAGGCAAATGAGATGGGTATAGCAAGCCTTGCCCCCACCGACGAAAATATTAAGAGACTGGGATTATCACTGACACTTGGTGGTGGAGAAGTAAGACTGCTTGATCTGACATCAGCCTTTGGAGTTTTTGCCACTGGAGGAATCAAGAACGATCTATATTCAATTACCAAAGTAGTAGATCGCAGTGGTAAGACTTTGTACGAGCATAAGGAGGTTTCCGGAAAGCGTATTTTAGGCGATGATGTCAGTTTTCTTATTTCCAATATCCTTGCCGATAACAATGCTAGAAAAGACATCTTTGGTATTAACAGTTATCTGGTGATTCCAGGCAGAACTGTGTCAGCAAAAACCGGTACAACTGATGACAAAAGAGATAATTGGACAATAGGTTTTACTCCTTCTGTAGCTGCAGGAGTATGGGTAGGTAACAATGACAATACCCCGATGAATCCTCAACTTGCATCAGGAGTTACAGGGGCTGCCCCAATTTGGAATAGAATTATTAAAGAAGCGTTAAAAAATAAAACTGATGAGCAACCTAAAAAACCGGATAACATAATTTCCCTAACTATTGATGCCTATGGAGGAGGACTGCCTCACGAAGGGAGAGACACAAGAAGCGAATATTTTATCAAAGGAACAGAGCCGACAAAAGTTTCTTCTATCTATCAAAAAATCAAATTATCCAAATCTGACAATAATAAATTAGCAAATCCTGTAGAAATTGCCTCGGGCGCTTTCGATGAAAAAGAATACCTGGTCTTTAAAGAATCTGATCCAACTTCCGGAGGTGGTAAAAACCTTTGGCAGGAGGGAATTGATGCCTGGCTGGAAAAACAGTCAGATCCGCTTTTCCATCCACCAAAAGAGACATCCAATGCAAACGAAAATACTGTAGTAGTGCGGATACAACAGCCTTCCGATGGGACTCAAATTGATAGTAACAATGTAGAGATAATTGCGGAAGGCAAAGCTATAAGAGATATTAAAAAAATGGAACTGTATATAGATGATCAACTCAAAACTAAAGTGGATAATAATTCACTGGATGAAAATCTAAACTTAGATACCGGTGTCCATAAAATCAGAGTGAAAGCATATGATGATAAGGGTAACAGTGGAGATTCAGAAATTCTGGTAGGAATAAAAGTGCCACCAATTACTCCTACTCCCATTCCCTCGCCGACACTGACGATTACTCCTTCGCCATCACCGTAGATAAATAAAATTATTTGAGGCTAATTTGATATTTTGATTTGAGTGTTTGTAGGATTTGTTGACGAATTGTCTTTATTTCACTATTTTTGAGGTTTCTTTTATCATCTCGATAGGTAATTCTAAGAGTAATTGAGTCTTTATAGTTGTCTAAAACTTCCACTTTTTTGACCAGTTTAGTCTCCTTGTAAATTTGCGAAATTATTGGACCAATGTAAGTTCTGGGTGGATATTTTAATGTTAAATCCTCAACTACCGCAGGGTAAAGAGGTATTGGAGTGTAATGTTTAGTAGTGGCAGCGAGATCTGTGAGCATTTCGACATTCAATACTGCTAGGAAAAGATCATTTTTTATTTGAAAACTTTGGCTAAGTGTGGGATGTATTTTACCGAGATTGGCGATAATTTTGTCGTTTGCAACCATAGAAATGGTTTGTTGCGGATGCCAGAAATGAAACCAGGTACTGTTTGAATTACAAGTGAGATTTTCAATGGTTACATTGGTTATTCCTAATTCTATTAGTAATGTTTCGATAATACCTTTCAGATCATAAAAACTGTTCTGATTACTGATGGAAAGAATGGATATTTCGTCCGGCAACTGTTTATTTTGGGGTAGATAAATTTTTGCCAGTTCAAATAATTGCACATTATTTGAGTAAAACTGGTTTTTGGCTATCGTTTCTAGCATCGAAGGAATAAGAGATATGCGCATATATTCAATTTCCGCGGTAAGGGGATTTGCTACTTTTAGATGATCTTCTGTTTTCAAACCCGCTTTTTCTATCAGTTCTCTGGAAATAAAAGAATAATTATAAATTTCGGTATGACCCCAGTATTTGAGCATTCTTTTGATTTCCTCCTCAATTGGAAGACCGGTGGGTTTTTGTGAGATTGGTATTTTACCCGTCATAAGGTTTGAGGGGAGATTATGATAGCCATAAATTCTTGCCACTTCCTCGACAATATCTTCAGGTATAATTACATCGAATTGGCGAAAGGTGGGAGGAGTAATGACTAATTTCGTCATTCTGGCTTGTCCAGAATCGATTCTGGAGTCACTCCGTTCCCCAGAATGACTTAAAGTATCAACATCAAATGATAATGACTTCAGGATATCTACTATTTCTTTCTCTTTTAATGCCACTCCTAGACGCTCATTTATAAATTCTGCCGATACTTCAATCTTTTTTGGTTTTTTCGGATTGGGATAAATATCAATTACTGGGCCGGCAATGTGGGCACCACAGATTTTTTGATACATTTCTATCCCTTTTAAAAAAACTTGTTTTGCCAGCTCGGGGTGCGGATGTTTTTCGTTAATTGTGGCAGCGACACTTCTTAGTCCCATCTGCATCGAAGTCTTTCTGATATTTACCGGATTATTTGACTCAATAAAAAAAACTATTCGCTTGGTTTGCGGCGCAACAACACTGTTAGCAGTTCCCATAATTCCCGGAAGATCGATAATTCTCCCGGTTCCATCATCAATGATGACATCATCAGCTGTTAGTTCACATTTTTTATTATCAAGCGTTATGAGAACTTCTCCTTTTTTAGCTTTTCGCAGCATCAGTTTTCCGGTTTTAATCCGATCATAATCAAATACATGGCAGGGGTGGCCCAGTTCAAGCATAAGGTAATTAGTAATATCGATCAGATTGTTTAAAGCTCTAATTCCTGACTTTTCTAATCTGTCTCTGATAAATTCCGGTGAGGGAGATATATTTACTCCATCCATAACAATTGCCAACAGTCGATCGCATAAGTGGTTGGGATCTATTACTTCCAGTGGTAATATTTTTTCTGGTTTGGGGGGGGTAAGTATATTTAGCGGTTTAATTTTGGCTGGAATACCAAATCTGGGAAGAATGGCTACCGCTTCTCTGGCTATTCCGAAAACCGAAACCATATCAATCCGATTTGAGGTGATCTCAATTTCATAGACAAAGTCTTGTCCTACTATGTTTATTTTCTCAACAGATGGCCCACAGAGAGATAAACAATCTTTAATCTGTTGAGGCGTGGCATCTGTTATAAGATATTCTCGCAGCCAAGAATCAGGAATTAGAATATTCATATTTTAAAATTGTTCCAAAAATCTAATATCGTTGCTATAAAGTAGTCTCAGGTCATCGATTTGAATTCCCTGTTTCATCATGAAGCTTCTTTCCACTCCCCAACCAAATGCATAACCGGTATAAATTTTCGGATCGATTTTTCCCGCACGCAACACATTTGGATGTACCATACCTGAGCCACACAATTCAAGCCATCCTCCTTTACAAAGCCTGCACCCTTTTGCATTACAAGCTCCACATGTTATGTCGACCTCGAATGAAGGTTCCGTAAATTGAAAATGATGCGGTCGAAGTCTGATTTTTCTATCCTTTCCAAAATATTCTCTGGCAAAATAATCAAAAGTGCCCTTAAGGTGAGTAATGTTAATTCCGCGATCGATAACCAGACCTTCAAATTGGTGGAACATAGGTGTATGGGTAATATCCCAATTAGGCCGGTAGCATTTGGCAATATTAATCATTCTTATTGGAGGCTTACCTACTCTTTGCATTTCTCTTACCTGCCCAGACGAGGTATGAGGGGAAAGTAGCATTTTGCCAAAATGAGGATCGGGAGGCGCATCGATAAAAAAAGTTTCAAAATCGTCACGTGCAGGATGATCAGGCGGGAAATTCAAACTGCCGAAAGAATACCAATCCCATTCCACTTCGGGGTATCTTACACGAGTAAAACCGATTCTTTCAAAGATCCTAGTTATTTCTAAAATAGCTTGCGTAACGATGTGTAGATGCCCTATTTTGGGTGGAATCCCAGGGGAAGTTGTATCCAGCCATTCTTTTTCTAAATCTGTATTGGTTAATCTTTTTTCTTTAAACAAATCTTCAATTGCCTGCTTTACTTCATTAGCTTTTATTCCCGCGTTTTTTCGCGCCTCAGGAGGTAAATTCTTAATTTCCTTAAGGATCTTAGTCAGTTTGCCACTAGTACCCAAAAAATACAACTTGGTATTAACCAATTCTTTTGTATCTTTGATATCTTTAGATTTCAGAAGCGCTTCTTCTTTCAGGATATTTAGATTTAAGATAAACTCACCCTTAGTCATATTTATCTAGATTGTAAAATAGACGACCTTATTATTACAAGCCACAATTTTTCACCAATAAAAAGCCCCGCACCAAAATTAGTGCGGGGTCTATATATCGTTTTATTTCAGATGTTTTTGACTTTGTCAATGATTGCCTGAAAAGCCACCCCATCATTTACGACTAAATCAGCTAATATTTTTCGATCTAAAGTTATCTTTGCCTGTTTTAATTTATAGATAAATTTACTATAGGGAATACTGGCTTGTTTTGTTGCCGCAGCAATTCGAGTTATCCAAAGTCGGCGAAAATCTGATTTACGCATTCTCCGTCCAGCATAAGCATATTGACCGGCATGAAGTTGTGCTTCTTTGGCGACCTTTACCAGCCTTCTTTTCGTCATCCGATAACCTTTAACTTGACGAAGCAATTTTTTATGTTTTCTATGACTAACGGTACCTCTTTTTATTCTCATATCAGTGATTTGACAATTCTAGCTTGTTTAGTGGTTAGCTTGCTTGGTTCTTTAAAGCTTCTGATTCTTCTTTTTGTTTTGTGTGTCCGACGGTGCCGAGCATATTGATGGCCACGTAGAATTTTACCCCTCCCAGTTATCTTAAATCTTTTAAGAATGGACTTTTTTGTTTTTTGTTTTGACATTTTCTTTTTTTACCGAAATTTTTATCGGAGCCAAAATTGTAACAAGCACCCTTCCTTCCATATAAGGAGCTTTAATAACTTTCGAAACTGTCTCTAAATAATTTATTGCTTTCTTAATTATCTCTTGACCGAATTCTTTATGGGTAATCTCGCGACCCCTGAAGGGTACGGATATTTTTAGTTGATTTCCCGCCTTTAAAAAACTTTCTCCTTGTCCTGCTCTTACTTTAAAATCATGTTCTCCCATAAATGGAGATAGTCTAATTTCTTTTACTCCTACGTGTTTGACATTTTTTCGCTGCTCCCTCTCCTTTTTTGCTTCCAAATATTTAAATTTTTTAAAATCAATCAGTTTCACTACAGGTGGACGCGCATGCGGAGCAATTTCTACCAAATCTTTTTCTTCAAGTTGAGCCCGTTTCAATGCTTCAATTTTATCTACAATACCAATCTGTTTCCCCGTCTCATCCAAAAGTCTTATTTGGGGTGCACTTATTTGATAATTAAGCCGATAATATTTAGGATTTGTTCTCAATCTTGAGTTTAAGAATATCTAAAAATTGGGAAAGGTTTAGTTGTCCTAAATCCTTCCCTTCTCTAGTTCTAACAGATATTTTTATTTTTTTATTTTTGATTTCTCTATCCCCGATTATACCCATAAAGGGGATCTTTTGTAAAGTTGCATCACGGATCTTTGCCTGCATGGACTCATTTCGATCGTCAATTTCGACACGAATATTTTGATCTGAAAGCAGATTATTTACCTCTTTCGCATACTCTGTATGTCTGTCAGAAATAGGAATTAACTTGACTTGAACCGGTGAAAGCCATAAAGGAAAATTACCAGCGAAATGTTCGATTAAGATAGCTAGTGTTCTTTCTAAAGATCCGGTAAGTCCCCGATGAAGAATTACAGGATGTTTCTTTTCCCCATTTTTATCTATATAAATAAGATTTAGTCTTTTTCCCATAAATAAATCAAGCTGTAAAGTGCTCATTTGCCACTGTCGACCAATAGAATCTTTAACCATATAATCTAATTTGGGTCCATAAAAAGAGGCCTCACCTTTGGCAATTTTATATTTCAGTTTATTGTCTTTAACAATTTTTTCCAGTTTTATTTTGGCTTTCTCCCATGCATTTTTATCAGCAATATATTTTAGAGCATCAGAAGGATCAGCAAGAGAAAGTCGTACATAATAATCTTTTAGGTTGAAGACTCTAAACATTTGGTCGACCATTTCGATGCATCTTTTGAATTCACTCTCTATCTGGTCTTCTGTCATAAGAATATGAGAGTCGTCGATCGTTAGAGAACGAACTCTTATAAGACCAGATAATTCACCAGTTTTCTCAAAACGGTAACATGTACCTGGTTCAGCCAGACGCAGTGGTAAATCCCGATAACTTCTTGGTTCACTGGCATAGATCATATAATGATGCGGACAGTTCATCGGTTTTAACACATATTCTTCACCTTCAATACCAAAAGATTCATACATTAATTCCCGATAATGCTGCCAATGACCTGTCTTTTTATACAGCTCGCTCCGGGCAATATGAGGTGTAACGACATGTTGAAAGCCATATTTTCTTTCCAATTCATATTCATAGTCAAGAATTTGTTTTCGGATGATTGCGCCTTTCGGAGTAAGTAGTGGAAGACCCTTACCAATGTTTTCGTCAATAATGAAGAGATTTAATTTTTTTCCTAATACCCGGTGATCTCTTTTTTTGGCTTCTTCAAGTTGCCATAAGTAATGTTCAAGTTCTTTTTGAGTAGGAAAACAAGTGCCATAGATTCTAGTTAACATCTTGTTTTTTTCATCTCCATGCCAATAGGCACCGGCAACTGAAAGAAGTTTAAAGGCTTTAATCTCACCAGTTGATTTGACATGAGGACCACTGCAAAGATCAGTATCGATATTCCCCATTTTATAAATGGAAAGTTTCTCTCCCCGACTTTTGATTTGATCAATCCAGTCTAATTTGTATAAGTTATTCTTAAATATTTTTCGGGCTTTATCCTCATCAATAAATTCCTGAACCATCGGAAGATTCAAATCAATAATTCTTTTCATTTCCTTCTCAATTTTGGGAAAATCACTGTCAGCTACTTTTACGTCCAAATCAAAATCGTGGTAATATCCTTCATCCGTGGCCGGTCCCATAGCTTTTTTCATCGAAGGGTAAATATTTTGGAGGGCTGTATGAAGGACATGTTCAGCCGTATGGCGAAGTGCCCACAAATGGAGTTCCTCCGAAGATTTCTTTTTTAATTTTTCATTCAATATTTTTGACATATAAAATAAAAAACCGTCTATCTTTGCGACTCCGATTTGATCGGGAGGTTCCATCGCAATTCCAAACGGCAACTTAATTCTTACACTTCGCAGTAGTCTCGTTCAGCTTTGAGGTTGGTGAGATCTCATGCCAGCGCTGAAATCTAACTTGATATAGCTTATATCCTAAATTATAATATGTCAAGCGACCACTTAGCTCAGTTGGTAGAGCGTCACGTTGACATCGTGAAGGTCAGTGGTTCAAATCCACTAGTGGTCACAACAAGGTAGCTTTTTTATCCAGTCTGGGTAGCAAGAGTTCTTTCGTGGGAAAGACCAAAGGTGGTGCCGTGTTTTTTGTACATTTGCCAATAACCGATTCGTTTTTTCTTTCTCTCCATAAATGTCGCCAGCCAAGCCCGACCATCTTCAATTTTCATGCGCAGTTGTCTTACTACAATCATCAACCATTCCAAAAAGCGCAAATAGTAAATGCCTGTTTTGGGGGGAAGTTTTTCTACCTTTACTTTGGTTATATCAGCCGCCAAGCTTTTTTCAGATTTTTCCAGGAGGACTATTTGTTCTTTTAGTTGTTGCAGAATGATTTGTGTTTCCTGGGTAATTTTTTTCTGTTCAGTATCCTTAGAATAGGAAAAAAGCAATGTTTCCTGGGTTCTAGCTTTTTCTCTAAATGGAACCTGAGGATATGATTCGAGCGATCTTCTGGCACCAAAAAGTTGTCCGAACATTTTATCCGGGTCCAAAAGACCTTTTATTTGATCAGAAAAACCGATAGTTTTTGGTACAGACTGTTTTATCTTCTCCGGATGATCATCACCCCAAGGGTTACGAACGGCTTTATTTTGGGTTTTCCCTTGCATATCGGTCGATGTATACCATATCTGGGGTTTAAATGTCAAGCTTATACTATAGGTTACTGAGAAAATCGAGGGTTTTTTGCTGACGCAGCAAATGAGCCAGATAATAGCTGTCTTGCTTCAACTTTTCCCGCTCTTCGGGTTTTTCTACTTTAGCTATAATTTTTTCTAAATCCTCCGGTGTAACCGTAATATTCTCTTTATCGGCTATTTCAGCAAGGGCAAATTCAATCGATAAATTTTTGGCTGCCTGCTTGGCATATTCAGCCCGGAGTTGTTCCGAAGTTTTACCTTTGGAAATGAGATATTGTTCCACAGTTAGACCTAATTTTTGTGTCTGATCAACAAGATTTGCTAAAAGTCGGTTAGCCTCTTCATTTATAAGAAGATCAGATAATTCCACTTCAACTTCAGACAATATGGTATTAATTATCTCATCAAGAGTAGGCTTATTATCCTCCTTTTTCTTTTCCTGACCTTTTCCTGGGGTCCAAATTTTTACTTTGCTTTTTTTTAACTCCTTAATTTTTTCTTTATAGTTTTTAAGTAAAATTTTAGGTTTTAATGCCACTTGCGCTTTTACCACCCAGTCTTCGTTTTCTTTGGCTTTTGCTACTTCAATTTTTGGAGACGATACGGGAGTAAGCTTGTTTTCGGCAAGTGCTTTGGAATATGCCGCAGGAACCACTTCTTTTATTACTTCTTCATAAAGTTTTGCTTTGTTAATTCTTTTTTCGACTAACTCTTTGGGAGCTTTTCCTTTTCTGAAGCCCTCAATTTCTACTTCTCCCGCCACTTTATTGAATATTTTTTCATAAACCTCCCTGATTTCATCCCAGGAAATCTTGATTTCCAGCTCGGCCGTCGACTTGGGAAGTTGTTTGACAGTTGAAGTAATCATGCCCGAAATTATATCATTAATATATTAAATATTCTATGAGACCTTGTTCAAAGTGCCATAGGTATTATAATCGCAATCTCACTATTGATGCTTTGATCATCAGAAATGGTAAGATTCTACTGGTAAAAAGAAAAAAAGAGCCTTTTAGTAATTATTGGGCACTTCCCGGAGGTTATGTTGATTGGAACGAAACAGTAGAGAAGGCAGTTTTGCGAGAAGTCAAGGAAGAAACGGGACTTGATGGTAAAATAGGAAAGTTAGTTGGCATCTATAGTGAGCCCAGAAGACACCCACTACAACTGATTGCGATTGCTTACCAGGTGGACTTTACAGGTAGAACAAAGTCAGGTAGCGATGTCTCAGAATGTAAATTTTTCCCTTTGACTTCCCTACCCAACTGTTTAGCATTTGATCATAAAAAAATAATTGCTGATTATTTAACTATGAAGTAGAACTTATATCGTAACCTGTCATTCTGGCTTGTCCAGAATCGCTAAATCATCGTAAGATTCTGGATGCGCTTTCGGCTTACCAGAATGACCTAAATGATAAGGTATTGATACTGATTCTAGTAAATATGAAAAATACTGAAATAATATTAAATCAATTTAAAAAAACTTATCCCAACGCTCGGATAGCTTTAAACTTCAATAATCCATGGGAACTGTTGGTAGCGGTCGTATTATCTGCTCAGTGTACCGATAAGATGGTTAATAAGGTTACAGAAAAATTATTTCAGAAATATAAAAAATTTGATGATTACGTTCATGCTGATTTGACTGAATTTGAACAGGAGATAAAATCTACCGGTTTTTACCATAATAAAGCCAAAAACATATTAACCACGGCAAAAATTATAAAAGAAAAATTTAAAGATAAAATTCCCAATAAAATGGTTGATCTTTTAACTCTGCCAGGTGTGGCACGGAAAACAGCTAATATAATTTTAGGGAATGCTTATAATATTGTTGAAGGTATTGCGGTAGATACGCATGTACATAGGATTAGTCAAAGACTTCGTTTGGTTGATTTAGACAAAATTGGCGGGAAGAAATTGATTATATTTAAAAAAGGAAATAAAGAAATAATTGATTATAAAAAAGATGCGGATCCGAATAAGATTGAACAGGAATTGATGAAAGTTATTCCCCAAAAGGATTGGTTTAAATTTACTTATATGATTATTGATCACGGCCGAAATATCTGTAAAGCTCAAAATCCTCAATGTGAAATTTGTCCTTTAACTAGATATTGTTTCTCTTCAAGAATGTAAAATGTTTAACATAAAGGCATCTTCGAAAAGAACTGCATATCTCCTTTTATTTCTCATTTTACTAATGTCACTTTTGTTGAGAGTCTATCGGCTTTCTGAGCGAGTAATATTTGCTGCAGACCAAGAATTTGCCGCTACCTTTGCATATGAGGTTCTTAAAATATTCCCTATTCGGCTTATCGGTCAAGGATTATCAGTGCAAAGTCTTTTTATGGGGCCCCTTTATTTTTATTTTTTAGTACCATTTTTCGCTCTCTCAAATCTTCACCCTATTGGTGGATATCTTGGTTCAATTACCTTGGGACTGGTTACAATTATTGCTTATTTTTTTATAATCAAATCTATTTTTGGTACATCAACCGGTCTCATTGCCGCATTTTTTCGTGCCATTCTTTTCTCTGCAATCAAAACAGATTTGTTGATGACCCCGGCTTTTTCCAGTGAGCTGGCAGTCCTTTTTACTTGGTTTTGTTTCTATAAATACTGGCAAAAAAATGATATGTATCTTTTACCCATTGGTTTTCTCTTCGGACTCTATACTAGTTTTCATCCTATACTTTTCCCTTTTTACTTTGTATTTCTGGTACTTACCATTCTTCAAAAGCGTATCCCTAGGAAAAAATATATCATCTTGTCGCTCACATGTTTTTTACTTCCGCTTGCACCTTTACTCCTTTTTGAATACTTTCACAAATTTCTGGAGGTTAAAGCGCTCTTTATACTCAAAAATGCCGGGAGTTCCGAAGTAAAAACATTAAACACACTGCTTGACTACATAAAGATCATTTTTACTTATCCGACAACACTCTTAAATATTCGCACACCAGACCTACTTATTATTGTTCTTTCAAGCTTGTTTTATATTTTCAGTAGTATACCCATTATGAAGCGAATAGGTTTTTGGAAAAACTCATTTCATCGTACTATCGTCATAGCGACGATTTTGATCTTTTTGCTATACTACTTTATTATCCCTGTACATGTATCTGAATATTATTTTATTGGTGTTTTTACCATTATATTTATTTATACGATTGGAAATATAAGTATTTTGTTAAAGGAAAGGAAGTTATTATTACTTTCAGCGGTACTGGTAATTGTCACTATTGTTAGCTTTATAGATCTTTATAAATCATGGAATAGCTCATTTCGTGATTCACTAAAAGATAAGGAAACAGTTATTACTACAATTGCACGCTTACAGCCAGACAACAATATGAAATTCTATTACGATACTGATTTTGGTCAGCACTTTGGACTGGGATATTTAGCACGATATTACCATGTAGAAGGAAAGGGAGGACTAGGTGCGCCAGAATATATTATTGTCATACCAGCTTCTCGGCGGGCACATGAAATAACATTTTCCTCAGGAAGTGTAGGATTGGTAGTTAAAAGATAAAGACATATAGTGCCGAGGAGAGGACTTGTCCCAGAAGTATCTTTCCGCCTCTGGCGGAATTAGAACTTCGGGATCCCGCATTCTAATTCCAAATTTTCAATTTGGAAAGAATTGCGGGAAACCCCCACTTTGAATTTGTGTGCCAGAGGAGAGATTTGAACTCTCACGCCTTTTGGGCACACGGTTCTAAACCGTGCCTGTCTGCCAATTCCAGCACTCTGGCGTGATGAATAGGATTGTCATCATTATTATAACCCATTTTATGAGAAAAAATTATTAAATGATTAATTTAAGAGTGGCGGACACCAAAAAATCCTAAAGCCATCCCGATAAAATCGAGAAAACCTTAGGATCTGAGGATGGACTATATCATATTATTATAGGATTGTCAAGAGGCAGGGATATTCAGCTCGCATTCTTTGATTTTACCGATAAAATAATTTACTGCGGACGACCATTGCCCATCACTTGAAGGAGTCCAACGATCTTCTACCAAAGTTGCATTTGTCAATCCATTTTTTATATAGGCTTCTTTTACTGTTTTAGTTACATTGGTTATCGCTTCTTTGTAAGAAGCAAATCTGATAACCTTATTGCCATATATGCCAAATCCCCAGCAATTATATGAGTCTTCTGGAATCCTTTTACAGCCGCCAGATTCTTGCATAGCAATTGCCGGAACTAAATAATATGGAATTCCGTTAAGATCAGCTTGATAAACAATATCTTCGGCAAAATCCTTAAGAGGTGAACGATTATCCTCAAGGAACCTGGTTAAGGCAATAATTCTAATATCCTGAGCTGGAGGAGTAATCATTACTGTAGGTTGGATAGTGACAACTAGTAGATTTGTTTTTGCTGCAACGGCCTGATTCATTTTTGCGATTGAGGGAGGATGCTGGTAATAAACAAGATTCACTAAGGTAACGGCAAGTAATGTTACACTGGTAACTGTCCAAAGGAGCAAAAGAACAAGTAATCTCATTTCACAAAGTAGAATGCCATATGAAAACTATTATGTCAAGCTAGGGAGGCTAAAAGAAGTTATTTTTGGCTTAATCTTTCAACATACTCGCATGTTTCCGGATCGATGCTGATAGTATCACCTTTTTTAATGAATAGAGGGACTGCAATTTGGAGACCAGTCTCAACAATTACCAGTTTTTTAGCTCCCATAACAGTATTGCCCTTTACACCAACATCAGCTTCTGTTACCAACATTTTAACTTTTTTTGGATACCTCATGCCTATTGCTTTATTGTCATGTAACAATATCTGATAGATTTCGCCCGTCTTTATCAACTTTTGAAAATTTCCCAGAATACTTTTATTGAGGGTATATTGTTCATAAGTCAATTTGTCCATAAAGATGAAATCTTTGTCGGATTTATATAGATATTGCATTTCGTGAACAGCTATAGGAACCTCTTCAACCATTTCGCCTGATTTGAAAGTGAATTCTTGAACTTTTCCGGAATTTATACTCTTTAATTTAGTCCGCACAAATGCAGAACCTTTTCCCGGATTTACAAATTGAAATTCTACAATTTGATGCGGTTCACTCTTAAACTCTATGAAAGTCCCCTTTTGGAAATTGCTTGTTGTTATTTTAGACATATTAGATCTTCTAATTATTCCACAATTTGCAGTTTCAGACAATTGGTTATTTTAAAATATCTTCTAGAGGGAAAAAGAGGATTTCGGTAACATTGGCTGCATCTGCAAATAACATTACCAGTCTGTCTATACCAACTGCAATTCCAGAACATTCTGGCAATCCCGCTTTTATTGTCTGTAAGAAATCATTATCTGGGGAAACAGCTATTTTGTTTTTTTGCCTAATTGTATTTATTTCCTCGGCAAAGCGTTTTTTTTGTTCTTCATAATCGGTAAGCTCAGTATAACAGTCCCCCAGCTCCAGACCTGCAATATAAAATTCGAATCTCTCAGAAAGCCTTACGTCAGATGATTTTATTTTTGATAAAGCCGCAAGAGGACGCGGATAATCGTAAATAATTGTTGGTTTTCCCTCTGTCCCTAGGTGAGGTTCGATTTCATTAAGATAAATTTGGTTAAATATTTCTTCCCAGGTATTTTTATCGGTAACTTGATAGCCTTTTTTTCTGGCTACTCTGGTAATTAATTCCATCGGAAACATGGGATTTGATTGCTGAGCAATTTCATTAAATGAGACATTTGAGTATTTCTTCAGAGCCTCTGGTACGGAAATTCTTTCCCAAGGTACAGATAAATCAATAGTTTTTCCTTGATAATTTATTGTGGCATGGGAATCTTTAGGTTTTGGATTTCTGAATTTCTTATAGATGAACATTAACAGGCGTTCACAATCTGCCATAATCTCTTCATAGGTTGCTTTTACCCTATACCATTCCAAAATAGTGAATTCAGGATTATGTAAATTACTGTCAGTTTCAGTGTTTCTGAAACTCTTGGTAATTTCAAAACAGTTGCCAATACCCGCTACTAATAATTTCTTGATCGAGGCTTCTGGTGAAGCAGTCAAAAACATTCGTTTCTTTTTTCTATTCCGATCTAGAAGATGTGTTTCAAAGACTTCCAGATATGATTCAGGAATTACAGATGAGACTAAAAGTGGCGTTTCTACTTCGTGGAAATGTTGTTTTAAGAAAAATTCGCGAATTGCCTGAATAACTTTTTCGCGGACAAAATATCTTTGCCAAAGAGAGGGATTTTTTTTCAGCTTTTGCCAGGTTTTCATAAAATAAATGTGAGCCGCACAGGAATCGAACCTGTAACCTACTCCTTAAGAGGGAGTTGCTCTACCAGTTGAGCTAGCGGCCCTGAAAAATTCTGAGGAATTTTCCAGGGTAAACCCTTAAAATATTAAAATTTTCAAGAATAAATCCTAGAAATTCCAATTATTACTGTAATATCAATTTAATTTTATATTGCCGTTTCCAGCTTTTAATCTCAATCTCTCTTCTTCTTGCTTCAATTTGACTATTATATCTTTCGTAATAGACCATGCGAACTGGCCTTTTACCTCGAAGAGATTTTGCCCCACGTTTATCATTAGTATTATGTTCTATTTCTCTTCTTTTAATATTTGTAGTAATCCCTGTATATAAGCTGCCGTCGCCACACTGGGCTAGATATGTATACCAATACATTATGCGTTTACGCAGAAATTTTTCCTCAGAAAAAATATTCTGCGCGCTCGGGGTGATTCGAACACCCAACCACTTGTTCCGAAGACAAGTGCTCTATCCAGTTGAGCTACGAGCGCAATTTATCACCAATTATATCATTTTCATATATAATATTGATTATTCTATGGGCAGTCAACAATTTATTCGTAATTTCGCCATCGTCGCTCATATAGACCATGGAAAATCCACCTTGGCTGATAGGCTTTTGGAAGCAACTGGAACCATTGAGCCGAGATTGATGATGGAGCAAATTTTGGATAGTAATCCGATTGAAAGAGAACGTGGTATCACTATTAAACTTGCTCCGGTGAGAATGGAATATCGATATCATAACGAGAACTACATTCTTAATCTGATTGATACCCCGGGTCATGTGGATTTCTCCTACGAAGTTTCCAGATCTCTTTCTGCCTGTGAAGGGGTACTTTTGGTCGTAGATGCGACTCACGGTATTCAAGCACAAACTTTGGCTCATATGAAATTGGTTAAAGAAATAGGTTTAAAAGTGATTCCCATCGTCAATAAAATCGATTTACCAGCCGCAAAAATAAATGAAGTGAAAAACTCACTTTACCAGACCTTTGGTTTCAAAACGGAGGAAATTATCGAGGTTTCTGCAAAGAAAGGAATAAATATCGATAAAGTGCTGGAGGAAGTAATATTGCGTATACCTTCTCCAGCAATCGATAGCGGTCAACAGACTCGCGGATTAGTGTTTTCATCCGTATACGATCCGCACAAAGGAGTTGTTATCTATGTTAGAGTTTTTAATCAAGAGATTAAAAAGGTGCCGCTTCGACTTTATGCTTCAAATACGACTTTTACTCCCATTGAGCTAGGCTTTTTCACACCTCAAATGAAGCCAGCCAATACACTTGCCGCAGGTGAAGTAGGATATGTTGCTTCCGGTCTAAAAGATCTCAGTCTTGCCAAAATTGGAGATACCATTGGTTTTGCCGATCAAACTTTCATACCTCTTCCTGGATTTAAAGAACCCAAACCAATGGTTTTTTTAAGCTTATATCCTCTCGATAATAATAATTTTCTTCTTCTTCGGCAATCTTTAGAAAAACTCCATTTATCTGACTCTTCTTTTACTTATACGCTACATTCTTCCGCTGCACTGGGAAAAGGTTATCTTTGCGGATTTCTAGGGCTTCTTCATGCAGATATCATGCGGGAAAGATTAAGCAGGGAATTTGGTATTGAGACTATCGCCGCTTCTCCTTCTGTCGAATATAAAATTAAAATAAATAGCCAAGCAACACTTATTATTCATTCTCCGCAAGATTTTCCTAACCCTTCATCTATCAGAGAAATTACAGAACCGATAATGTATACTACGATCTACACTCCGACGACAACAATAGGAGCTGTAATGCAACTTTGTCAAGAAAAAAGAGGAGAACTGATTAATCTCGAATATATCGCAGATCAGGCAATTTTTACCTATCTGATACCTCTTGCTGAAATTATTTTTGACTTCTATGATTTGCTTAAATCTCTTTCTTCCGGTTATGCTAGCCTGGATTATGAATTTTTTGAATATAGGAAAGTTGATGCGGTAAAACTTGATATTTTACTCAACAGGGAAAAGATTGACGCTTTTTCTCAAATAGTAGTTAATCAAAATGCCGATAAAATTGCAGAAAAACTAGTCCACAAACTAAAAAATCTTATTCCTCGGCATCAATTCGAGATTCCCATTCAGGCGGCAATAGGGGGCAAAATTATAGCCAGGAGTGATATTAAAGCTTTTCGCAAAGATGTCACTCAAAAACTTTATGGAGGTGATCGGACTCGTAAAGATAAGCTTTTAGAGGCTCAAAAGAAAGGTAAAAAAAGAATGCGACAGTTTGGAAAAGTAGAAATACCACAAAACGTTTTTTTGCAGATTTATAAGTAAAATTTAAACAATTTCCTCTTTTTTCAAACGTACGAAGCGCATCCATTCATCTATCACTTCAACTATAGCTTTTAGCGGCATTTCGATAATAAAATCAAAAACGAAGAGGAAAACATTAAACTTTGTCAAAATCTCTCCATTCAGCCACTGGCCCAATCTTAAAACCGGCAGAAAAAAAAGATCGGTAAGCGGGGCAAAAGGACTTTCTTTTTCTATCACTAAATATTCTTGAGTGATGAGAATTACTTTAAAAGCAAAGAAAGTAACCAGAGCAACGAAGAAGATAAAAATACCTTGACTTACAGGATTAAAATTAAGTTTTGACAAAACATAGATAATTGAGCCGAAAGAAAGAAGGTAGGTAAAAAGATAAATTGTTGAGAACATGAGAGTGAAAATTGGACTTTTTGTTTTGGCTTTTTTTCCAATTACAGTAGCAGTTTTGACCAGTTCAGGATCGTTAGGATCAAAAATTATTGTTTGATGGATCTGATTAAAGATCTTTCTTGTATTTTCATCACCTGGAATAGTAACAGTGAGTAGAATTGTTGCCATCAAAGCAGGTGGGAAAACGACATTTATAATTATAGGGATATAAGAGACAGCTTTTACAACATATAAATCATAAGGAATCTCCAAAATGAAGGCAAAGACAACCTTAGTTAGCACAATATAAATAAATGAACGAATACCGGTACGCCTCAACCTATCTTTAGTTTCTTCATATCTCTTTCGACATGCTTCATCCACCTTATGTTTCAATTTTGTTTCGTCAGTTAAAATTGATTCAATGGTCTTTGAATTTTGATTAAAGACATCCTGCAGTATTAAAAATGGCGGTATTTGCTTTTTGATAAAATTACGAACTTTGTCAGCCAGAGGATATTGTAAATTTTTTTCTATATCCTGATAGACTTCATATAATTTTGGCAGAATGCGGTCGGCTGTTTGCCAACTAATTTTTGTAATTTCGGGCAGCATCAGCTTTAATAAATTGTAGCGTATAAGAGGGTCATCACTATGGGCAAATGTTCTTTCAACCGCTATATATACTTGAATATCGCGGGTTAAGAAATTTTCGTCAAACGGTGCGACACGAGGCCGGAGGAGTTGGTAGACAAAATTATTAAAAGCTTCACGCCGCAAGTCTGGAGAAAGGTTTTCTTCTATCTCACAGGACATTATTTCCAACATAAAGGAACCTATTTTTTCCTGTTCCCTTCCTGACCGTCCGGCAGCTATTTCGTTTCTGAGGAAAAAATATTTATCAATAATTCCTTGAACTTCAGCGATTTTTTCTTCGGGAATGGTATTATTTTCATAATACCTCGCCCATAAAAGTTCTTTGATCAAAAGTTCCGCAATATTTCTACCGTTTTCATTTAGAAGCATTCGCCTTTTGATAATTCTTTCAATTGATGCACGTCTGATGAGATGTTCTTCACGAAATTCTACCGCATTTCTCATCTTTTCATACAAAAATGCCAAAAAAGAAACGGTTTGAGAAACAGAAATTTTATTGGAAGACATCGACAGCTTTGTAACTCCTCCTGTCCAGCTTGTGACTAGTGCTTTAGTATATTCTGATAAGTGTAAAGGTGAACCGGAGGATTCTGAAGGAGACTTTACTGCTCCTTGCTGATGTTCACTTTCATGGTGGGTGTTATTATCCATAATTGATAGCGGGGTGATCGACGGGATTTGAACCCGCAACACCCAGCTCCACAGGCTGGTGCTCTACCGTTGAGCTACGACCACCATCGGGGGCGCTCTACCATTGAGCTAATGCCACCATTATCCACATTATAAATCAAATAAACTCAGAAATAAACTTGAAGATGATATTAAAAATTTTTAAGAAGGGACTTGATTTTTCTTCGGGTATTTTAGTTGAGTTTAAGGTTTTGGATTCAGTTCCCAATATTTTATTTTTATCTTCAGTCTGAACTAAAAGAGGTTCGCCTCTTATCTTTTCTATTGACTGATAAGTAGTGTATTGGGGATAAAATTCGCCAGAATTTGGTTTTTGCCAGGAGAAATTGGAAAAAGGAGGCGATTGATAGTTCAATATAAAAGGTGTCAGGGCTACAATTTGCGGATCGTTCCAGACCAACTCTGTTGCCTGTTTGATAAATTGAGCTACCTCATCTGCAGAAAAAAAATGCTTATTATAAGGCTGCCCATCTTGATGTGGCCAGCCTGTTTCGGCAATAAAAATTGGCAGATCGCGCGTTACACCCATTAATTTCAAAAGATTTAATTCCCATAGATATGTTTTAAGAGTACCTCGTCCAGAATCAGTGATGTTACCAACAAATCCGGGATTTGGATATGAGTGTGATACAAAACCGTCAATCACATCAAAAATAAACGGATTGTCAGATTTCATTTTAAGTAGAAAGGTATTTTCACTCATGGTAAGATTACTATTTGGCGCAGAAGCATCAAGACCGGCAGGTAAAATAAAGAAGTCGGTTGATTTGGCTTTTAAAGTGGCAGAGAAAGAACTTAAAATTTGGCTATATTCTACAGGATCAATCATTCCACCCCATTCTTTGGCATGATTTGGTTCATTAAATAATATGATGTAACGGTTTTTTGTTATCCAATTTAATTGGGAGAGGAAGTCAGCCCAATTTTGGACATCAGATAATTTGGGCTTTCGCCAAACATCTCCTTCTAAATTCGTCGCCAGCCTTATTAAAGGAATAAGATGTAACTGTTGCATTCTGCCGAAAATATTTTGCCACTTCTCCACGATTCGATCATTTTCTCTAATAACCATGGTGACATATCCCCAATCCCCGCCTGAGGAATTTACTAATTTTGCTGCGTTATCTAAATCATTTTCGTCAACGATATGGATGCCATATTTATTGTTTGGTACGGATAAAGGATCATAAATAGCTATTACTTTAGAAATATTAAATACGTAAAAATAAGTGAGAAAGATAAAAGGGAATATTAACAATTTTTTTTTCATATTGAAGTATTAAAAAAAGCGCCCCTGGGGTGACTCGAACACCCAACCTAGCGCTTAGAACGCGCGTGCTCTATCCAATTAAGCTACAGGGGCACGGATATTGAGCGGGCGATGGGTTTCGCACCCACGACCTCTTCCTTGGCAAGGAAGCATTCTACTGCTGAACTACGCCCGCGATTAACTTTTTAAAAGCATTACCACTTTGACGACCTCCCCGCCATGGCGGGGCATTCTACCACTGAACTACCGCCGCACTGAAAATTTCAGAAATTTTGAAATAAATTATTAATTACTCCGTAATTAACGTAAATTTTTAGTGTAAACACTACTTTATTATAACAATTTAAGATCGTCGCCACAACCCGCTTATGGTGTCCGCAATAAATCCTATGAAACCAAAAAATAAGTCATTAATTTTTTTATATATTGATGGCCATATATCCTGAATGAAGTGAATTAGGCGTGTCGAAAAAGGTTCACCGTGCTGATATTGTTTACTCTCATCCATAAATCAATTATATCAAGATTAATATTTAATTTTATCTCCCAAAGAAATATTTAGTGATTTTATTGTCCCTGCATTGACTTCGAGAACTTTATCGACAGTCGACTGTGGTTCAAATGTTGGTATAGTTATGTTATTCGAAGCGATGGGAACATTTTCGGTGAGGTCAACAATTCTGTCATTACTGATCCAAATAAAATCCAGAGGGAAATTCATCTCTTTCATCCAAAAACGATACAAACCTGCTTTTGGAAAAATAAATAACATTCCTTTATTCTTATCCAAACTAAATCTTTTCGATAGACCTTTTTCTCTTAAATTGTCTGTATCGGCTATTTCTACAATAAGTTTTTGATTTTTAATATAAACGGTTTGAGTTTTATATTGAAAGGAAGGCTTGGAAAAATATATCAGGACTAAAAAAAAGATAAAAAAAATGGAAAAAAGTATATGTCGAATCGACATTTAGTCGGGGAGGGCGGACTTGAACCGCCGACCTCATACATGAAAATTCTTTCGAATTTCCAGTATAAACGCTCCTTTACCCCGTAAAATTTTTGTCGGAGAGCCGGGACTTGAACCCGGGACCTCCTGCTCCCAAAGCAGGCGCGCTAGCCAACTGCGCCACTCTCCGATTATTTTACGGGGCAAAGCGCGCACTCTTGCCAACTGAGCTACTCCCCGAAATTTTATACTGTGCCGAAGGTGGGAGTTGAACCCACACCCATTTCTGGACACGGTTCTGAACCGTGCGCGTCTTCCAGTTCCGCCACTTCGGCATACTTGAGCGGGCGACGGGATTTGAACCCGTGACCTTCTCCTTGGAAGGGAGACATTCTACCGCTGAACTACGCCCGCAGAATAATTTTTGAGAAAATTTTCTGCGTAAACGCATGTGTTTACACCGAAAAAATCCTCAGATTTTATTCGGTGCCGAGGGTCGGAGTCGAACCGACATAACGTGTTTTTCAGACACGCACCTTGACCACCTTGGATACCTCGGCAAGACTACAAACATTATCTGGTTCCAGTAGCTTTTATTTTCTCTTATTCCCACAGTAAAATCAAGGTAGATATATTGGAGGAATATTGGGGATTATTAGGTTACATTATCTCAAGTTCTTTTAGCATATTCAGATATGAGCTATTATTTCTGAACAAATCACAACATTTATTGTAATGTTTTCCACTCCCACAGAGGCATTTTTCAAAATGTTTAATTTTTTGTCCATTTTTAATCTTTTCATCTGTAACAGCGAGTCGTAATTTGCCAATTATTAAATTTACTTTTTTTTCAGATAAGAGAGCAGTTTCACATATAGAAAATAGTGAATCAGAATAAAATTGAATATTATGCATTATGCTTTCAACTAATTCTGTGGTGATTTCCTTAAATCCTCCCACTCTAACGATCTTCTTACCTGTGGTTTCGTCATCTAATAATTGGTGCATCATATCATAACTTTTTTCATTTATTTCTTTCCAAAAAATCTTTGCAATTTTAGTTGGATATACCGCCTTATAGCCATGTTTTATTGAATTATAAACATCTATTGGACCGCCTTGTTCTAAATTGTTTGTCGTAGGTGATAACTGGTCAATATATATATTCCCAAGTATTTTAAGATTATTTTTTTCAATTGTTATTGCCTGATTAATAATATTTTTTAGATTCTGCTTTTCTTCTGAGGCCAATTTGGCATTGGATTCAATATATTGATAAACTCGTTCAAAACCGAGCATCCGAATCATTTCTTTATCTGAAAAACCTTTAAATGCGCTAACATAAAAATTTTTAATATCTCCATTATCGCTTTCCATATAAACCTGTAAGGGGGTACGTTGCTTCAGTAGAATCATACATACTAAAGCTAAATCCTCACTTACCTGTATTAATTTACTATATATTTCTGAAAATATGTTTTTATTTGCAGCAATATGAGTTGGATGTTCTTTTATTTCTTTTTGATACCGATCGTATAAAATTATTGCTATATCGCGCCGAGCACGATGATTGTAAAGGAAGTAATTCTGAAGAATAAGTCTTTTATAATTCTCTTCTGTATGAAATGTTATTGACTTCTTATCTTCTTCTGTAAGATTAACCCATTTTATTTTTATAATTTTGGGCATATTGGACATAATATATTCCTTTACCCGATAAAAAAGCAATAGGTCGCACAATAGGAATTGTAAGGATACTAGTTGAAGCTAAATTTTAAATCTATAAAAGACTTTTTTGTTCTGGTGGATCTGCGAATTGCTAGTTTTATTTAATATATAAAGTGTGTCCACTCAAATTTAATTTTCCTTCGCTCAGTAGCCTATCAACAGCTGATTCTATGATTTCCATAGGCTCATTGCGATTTTTACCAATACCGAAAATTTCCAAAATTGCTTTAGGAACTTGTTCACGTGCAAAACCAAACTGATCCTCGACTAAATATAGTATTGCCATTTTAATTTCTTCAGGTGCAATTTGCTTTATTCCTCTTATCACACCTTGTGATGGAATTCTAAATTCAGTAATCTCGTTATCATTTTTATATAAAAATCCTTCCCGATTTATTAGTTTTTTCCATTGCGTAGCTATGTCTATGGCTCGTTTTATGTTATTTTGAATATTTGCTCCAGCGCGACTTACACCATAGATTTCCTTAAGACGCTCGGTAATTAAGTCTATATGTATTGGAGATTCAAATTCTATAATTTTGCTAATAGTTCCTGATAATTGAGCAGTGCAATTCTTATTTAATAATTCTCTAGACATATTTCTCTTGGTTGATGAAACATATTTACGGTATGGAACACCTGCTTTATATAATCTTTCCCGTTCTGATGAAGCGCTCACATTTATTGCGATATTAGGTAATATAGGAAGTAGATTTCCATCAGGATATTGTGGGGTAGCTTGTACTGAATCCTTCACTGGTGCTTTTTTTGCTAATTCTAAAGCTGATAGTATACCTTTCAGTGCTTCCTCACGGTCTCTAAACCAATCTGTTGACCAAACACGATATATTTTCCATCCTTGAGACTGCAGAACTTCCTGTCGAAGAACATCTCTATCTCGCGCGGTTTTTGTATGATGATAAGTAGCCCCGTCACACTCTACTGCCATAATATATCGATTATTATCTCTGGGATCCTTAATCGCGAGATCAATTCGGTATTCACTCGCCCCCACTTGCTCGTCAACAACAAGACCTCTATCACGAAGGGCGGTTGCTATTGAATCTTCAAAATCATTGGTTTCTTCGTTCGTCGTCGTAACTGGATCTGGAGAAAGCTTTCCGCTTTCTTCTGCATATTGAATATAATTCCGAAGCATAATAGCCCCTTTATTTAACGGATTTATTGCGCTTAACTCATGACTACGCAAGCTGGTAACTAGAATAGTCTGCCATTTTGCTCTAGTTACTAATACATTTAACCTTCGCCAACCGCCATCGCTATTCAAAGGACCAAAATTGAGACTTAGTGCTCCCGTGGATGTCTTTGCATATCCGATGCAAATAATAATTGTATCCCTTTCATCTCCCTGAACATTTTCTAGAGATTTAACAAAAAAAGGTTCTGGTCGATTTGTATCTCGAAAAATCTGCAACTCAGGTTTTTTAGATATTAATTCATCAAGAGCTTCTTCGATTGCCTCTTTTTGACTTGCATTCATTGTAGCAACACCCAAAGAACGATCTGGATAGTGTATAAATTGTTGTACCACTATCTCCGCCACCCGTTTAGCCTCAACTCTGTTAGTTCTGCTTCGTCCTCGATCCCAAATTCCATCTTGTGTATAAACTAAATGTACTCCGCGTCCTTCAGTGTTTGTCGTTGACGCTGGAAATGTAATAAGAGAATTATTATAAAAATATCTGTTTGAGAATTGAATTAGTCGCTCGTCTTTACTACGATAGTGCCAAACTATTCTATTTTCCTGAAAAACAGGTTCAATTGCTATACAATCGTCTAATAATGACTCTAATAGCTCAGATTCTTCTGATGAGCCTATTTCATCTTCATCTTCAAAAATAGATGATGCCAAAAAGAATGTCGTAGGAGGTAATTGATTTTCGTCTCCAGCTACAACGATTTGTTTTCCTCGAAGAATAGAAGGAATTGCATCGGGTGTAGGTAATTGCGAAGCCTCATCAAAAACCACAAGATCAAAATTAACACTTCCAGGTTTCAGGAAGGTCGAAACCGAAACTGGGCTCATTAACATACATGGTTTAAGAGCTTGTAAAACATGCGGAATTTCATTAAATAGTCTGCGTAAAGGTTTTATTCGTTTTCTTTTTTGTAATTCCTTTCTTAAAATACCAACTTCGCCTCCACTACCGAAGTCACTTTTCGCCCCAACTACGCTTCTAGCAGGTTCTGATGCGTTATATTGTATACGTTTTAACATAGAAACCTTCAGTTTTCGATCTATACCTTTAAATTGATTGATCTTTTCCTCACGAAGTGGTCCAGTAAACTCTAATAATGTTGAATTTGTGTTTAGTAAAGACTCAATCCATTGCGAGTAAAATCTTTTTTCGAAAATTTCAGGCGCGTCTTTGGCCCCAATTTTTTCCAGAGCAGATAAAAAGTTTGACAAACCTAACCTATCACATTTTGAAATCAATGACTGTAGTACAATCCATTCATGCATCTTCGGCATTGATGTAAGTACTTCATTACATCTAGAAGTTATTGAAGAAATATACGATGATTCTATGTTTTTCCCGTCAATGAGTCCCTCAGTCCAGTTTGATTCAATTTCTACAATGGCAGTCTCACGCTCTTCGTTTTTAATTATTTGTAATATTTTTGAAAAGCTACTATGATCGTCCGCTGAAATTTCCAATATTTCTTTATTAGGCTTTTTGATGATATTTTGTGAAATCGCCAAACGTAATTCTCTCGCAGTATTGAATTGTACAATTATCTCTCTCAATAATTTTGAATTTAAAATAGGGTCGGGTACATATTTCGTAAGATAATTACTATTTTTGTTAAACCATTCATTTATTGCATCTATATCTTTTGCAATCTTAATATATGAATTTAAGGCTGAATAGGAAAGATTTGTATTTTTTGGAAATTTTGGACTTATAGAAGATCTCCACTTCCAGTAACTAGGTTTAATAATATGAATCCATGAGGCAAACTGTTTTTTTATTGGATCCAATAATTTTAATAGCTCTTCTGTGGGTAAAGAAGTTATTTTCTTATATTCTTTAATTAAAGTCTGATACTCTTCAGATTTATTTGCAGCTGATTCCAGCAAATCAATTTGCTCTTTAAATTCATCACCCGTTAAAGACATCCAACCTTTTGGCAAGGCGTCTGTATTTGTTAACGAATTCAGTGCATTTACCATGGACTTTAGATTGCTTAATCGAAATTCTCGCTCTACTGGAATTAATAGGTTTGACAGTTTACGCAGAGTATTTTCAATATTCTCAATGTCAGTCTTAATTATTGATAAATTCTTTTTAACTGCTTCCGATGTGGTTGGTTGTTCAGCTTTAACTGAGAATCCTCGCCATGCATGGGTGGTTTTTTTATCAAAGACATTTGATTGAACCGAAAGATTTTCCAAAGCTTCAATTACTTCACTAAGTTGCTCACGACCTATGTTTATTAAATCCGACCATGGCAAATCAAATTCAAGTGATACGAAATTATGCAATTTATCTAATTTCCCAATTGCTTGATAAATAGTTAATCCTAAAGGCTCTCTTGGAAGATGGATTTCTTTTACATAGTTGTTTAATTGTGTTTTAACTTTTTTCAATTCTTCTAGCTGTTCTTCAAGCAATGTGCCGCTGCCAATAAATGGCAATTCTAGAGTACGCTTCAGTTCCTCTATAATTTTTAGTTTTCCTGCTTTCGTACTATGTGCTTCAAGACAAAATCTGCCCAATCCTATCTTCGATAGTCTATCGTAAACTACATTCAATGCTGCCATCTTAGCGCTTACGAAAAGTACTTTTTTCCCTTTACCTAACGCATCGGCAATAAGGTTCGAAATAGTTTGACTTTTTCCTGTCCCTGGAGGACCTTTTATCACGATATGTTTACCAGATTGTGCATACGTCAACGCCTCAAGCTGACTTGCGTCTGCTGGCATTACTGGAATTGGCACGATTTTAGGAACCTCCAATTCGTCTAGCTCACCAGCTAAGGCTTCTGAACTTTCTGTTAAGGAACGAGCTCTTGCTAAAGCCGCTATTAAAGGGTTCACTTTTGCTAGGTCCGCCATTGCTTGTAAATCCTTATAAATTACTAAAGATTCAAATGAGAATGTGCTTAGCCAGGATTTATCTTCAATTATCCAATGTTGCTCTTTTACACAATCTTTTACTTGAGATAAGAACACCTTAAGGGATTCAACAGTTGGCTCCTCAGGAAACTTTGGCAATTCAATATGCTGTTTTTTTCGTAAATAAAACTCTAAAGAAGGATTGATTTGAAGTTCTTCATCTAGCATTTTGAGTCGCATGTGTGAATTTGGACCAAGGCTTTCCAATTGACATGGAACCATTAATAATGGTGAAGAAGACTCACCCAAGATGGGATCTTCCCAATTCAAGATTCCAAAAGTTAAATGAAGTGTGGTAACACCGCGCTCTTCGACAGTCGAACGTCCGTTATCATAAATTCTTTTAATTAATCTATGTAAAGTTTTTGGTTCACCTTCAAATTCAACATCTCCAGGATCAACAGTACACTCTGGTTCATCTTCTGGATCTTCCAATTCTTCTATTTTGGTTTGTATAGTAGTTTGTTTTTTCTTTTTTTTCTTAATCAATATTAATGGCATTTTAATAACAGCGCCATCAATAACCACCATTTTAAATAAAGTTTCTGCGTCAGGTGATATAACAAGAAGTTTACTTACTCTTGACCGATTAACCCCTAAGAGAGGGTTACCTTTTGTTAAATCCAGAAGACGTTCTCCCCATATCTTTAGCTGAGTAATAATCTTTAACTCATCAAATGCCTTACTATTACTTGATTCAGATTCAATCTTCTGCTCTACCATGTTAATAAAATTATACTCCACTTACATTCGAAATACGATTATAAGCACATTTCTTTGTGAAGATTAGAACAAATACGTCGTACAATGGCCGAAGGCGGACGCATTTTTGCGGCTAAACTGTTATTTATCACTATTCAAGAACCCTATAAAATAAAGAAACCGCTGTTATAGTGATATATCGTTATATATCAAAAAATTGATATTTATTTGGAGAATATATAAAATTAAGCTAATAAATATACTTTTTAATTAGATATTACTGTTGAATAAATATGGATGGATTGGTGTCGTTACTTATTGTAGGAGGTTTACTATATTGGTTTTGGTGGAGACCAAGACACCCAAACAAAACAAAAAAGATTGATGCATTAGATAAACAACAGCAGGAAATATACAACTGGTATTGTAAATATAAAGAGGAGCTAATAAATAAAGATATACCAAAATGGATAAAAGAGGAAGAAGATTTTCAAAAACAATATCCTGAAAGTAAAACAAAGCCATTTCAGAAGCCAAGAATTAAGGAAGAACAAGATGATTATGATCGGGTGAAAAAAGTAAGAGAGTTATTTTTGAGAGCATTTACAAGACACAAGCGAAACCAAGATTTACTAATTGAGATATTGGAAGAATGGATTGTTTTTATTTCTTATGAAGCGCGACAACGGGGATATGGCGGTAGTTTGTTTCCGTGGTTAGGTTTACCTGATGATGAGTTCAAATTGATGAATATACAAAAAGAGGAAGCAGAGAGTAAATTGAAAAAATTACTAAAATAATCACTTCATTTATTACTAGACCATTCTCTTTTAAAATTACCTTATTACCCAGTAGTGATAATTTTGTGGATCGTTGAATACTTCTAATAACTTTAGCGTTTGTTTCGTATCTTTGACTGCTTCACTCCAAGCATGATCGGAATTCCATCCAAAGTGCCTATATATTTTGTAATTATTTAATATATCGTCTCGCATATCTTTATTACTCATGTTATCCTCACCTCCTTCAAAAAAACCACCAGTATTTTTCTGGTGGCTAAATTGCCATTAACTATCGTATTATAACATGAATTACTGATTAAACGATGTGGTGGACGCTGAGGGATTTGAATACATAAAAATTCTAAAGAATTTTCAGTATAAACCCCCACATCCATAAGAAAAGTGTGGACCCGAGAGGGATTGAACCTCTGACCTTTCGGATGTAAACCGAACGCTCTATCCATCTGAGCTACGGGTCCAAACATTGTCGGGCAAGTGTAAACGCCGCGTCAAACGCGGCTGGAACGTTTGACGTTCCGCGTTGCCCCGCCTGCAACGCTTCGCATAGCGGGTAGGTCTACCACTGAGCTAAGCGTCCGTAAAAAGTATTTTATTAAATATATAGGTTGGTTGCAAGAATATATCTGGACTGATAAAATAAAATGACTCTATTGCCGAGGTGGTGAAATTGGTATACACGCAGTCTTGAGGAGGCTGTGCCTTCGGGCGTGCGAGTTCAAGTCTCGCCCTCGGCACACTTGCGAGGTCGTCTAATGGTAGGACAGCAGCCTTTGGAGCTGTTTATCTTGGTCCGAATCCAAGCCTCGCAGCCAATTACTATGGAAATGCCGCGGTGGCGAAACAGGTATACGCGCAGGACTTAAAATCCTGTAATCGTAAAATCGATTGTGTGGGTTCGATTCCCACCCGCGGCACAATTTATTATTATTCTCTTTCAACTGTATAGGTTTTAGGATAATAGAGGAATATTACGGGAGAATCATCAATAAGATAACGTTGAAAATCTGCATAGATTTTTTTCCTCTTTTCTTGATCCAAGGTTTTTCGTCCATCTTCAAGCAATTTATCAATTTTTAAATTACTATAATGAGCTAAATTTGTTCCTTCTTGAGTGGATTGCCAATACTGATATTGATCAGGATCAACAGGAATGATAAGAGTTAAAAGAAATACTTGATAATCGGCAGGTATGCTATTCTCTACTTTGATTTTAGTATTTATGCCTATATTTTCCCATGTATCGGCTACCGTTTGTGCAGTTTGGAGGAGAGAGGCGTATGTAGAAATCGTTAGAGTAGCAGATGACGAGCTAATCGGATTTTTAGACAAAATTTTTCTGGCGGCTTCCATATCATAGCGATATAATCTTATATTAGTAGAATAAGCCCAAGATAGAGGAGAAATTGGCGTATAAGTTTTTTCGAAACCTTCAAATTTAGGTATAGCATAATTTAAAGCCTGTCTAACTTCCTTTTCTTTAAAAAGAGGATTACGAAAATTTAAAAAAATACCTACAAACCTATCATATTGAGTTAATTCCCGGATTTTAATATTTTTCCAGTTAGAAAGATCGTCAAGTTGAGAAATACTTTCCAATGTATTTACTTCTCCAAGTTTAAAAGCAAGAATAGCTGCCTGCCGGGTTGGATAGAATTTATAGATTAATGGTGGCAGTCCTTTTCTAAGAGGCTGAAGATGTAATTCGGATATATTATCTTGCGAGTATTTAATTCTTACTGCTTTATATATTCCTAGACCAATAAGATTAGGTTTAAATAATGGTGTTGATAAAATCACTGGAAGCGGAGCATAGGAATCCTTTAAAGTAACCTTAAGTGTAGTTTCATCTTGAGGAGTGAAAGTCACATCTTTCAGTTTATAATTGACATCTCGGGCGGTAAATTTAGTCCCATCGTGCCAAAAAATATCGTGAGATAAAGAAAAAATATAAGTCTTACCATCTGCGTCTGCCTTCCAAGACAAAGCCAAAGATGGACTAGCTTCGCCGTTTGAAGATAAAGATGTCAATCCCAGACTTATCTGATTTTTAATTGATAAAGGAAGATTAGTTTCATTAAATTCTCCAACATAAGCAATTTTTTTGGGATTTGTACCTATTATTTCATGATAAAATGGATAAATTTGAAGAAGTAAAAGTGTAGTAAAAAATCCAGAAATTATTCCTAAAATAATATATTTCTGATGACGCTTTACAAAAGCAGAGACAATAAGAGTTATAAATTGTAGCCGTTTAGCCATTATATTAGGCAGAAAGAAGGGACAAAATTGAAGATATAAGAAAAAGTATTACTAAAAAAATGGTAAAATAAAACACAATTTTTTCAACTCCACGTCTACTTTTATAAAACTCTCCTCCTCCACCCCATGCGCGTCCCAGTCCTACTCCTTTTGCTTGCAATAAAATTAAAACTACTAAAAGGGCAGAAATAATAATTTGTATAAACGGCATTACATTTCTCATGGATTTTATTATATCAAATTCATTACCTTCATACACATAGAACTAATTTTTTCTGGATCATGTCGAATAAGACTTCGTTTTAATAGATCACCTTTTTCATGCCGGATGGCTTTTAGAGAAAGAAGATCAGAAGAAATTATTTTATATGGAGCATTATTTTGTAAATTATTCGCAACTGGCACAGCGTGAACCCGTCTATAACGTTTAAGAATAGAGGCAGGTATAGGAGCATTATTGATAAATACATAGTCAAGATATTTGATGGGAAAATATTTATCTAGTTCTTTAATAAATAATTTGGCCGTAAAATTATACGTTTGTCCATATTCGGTCATTAAATTCATAATAAAAATTTTAATTGCCGAGCTATTTCGAATAGCGGTTAAGACTCCTTTTACCACTAAATTAGCAATAATGGTAGTATAAAAGCCTCCGGGACCAATAATGATACAATCACTGTCCTGGGTTGCAGTTTTAGCTTCAGCGGTGATATGAGTGATGGGATGAGTCGTCAGTTTTACTATTTTTAATTTTCCATTATGCGTTGGGTCATCAATTGCATGTTCGCCAATGACAGTCGATCCGTCATTATAGGAGGCCACCAGATCCGCCCTTTCTAAGGTTACCGGAAGTACTTGACCACGAATTTTTAAAATTTCTCCAGCTTTTTCAATTGCTTTTGCTTGTGAACCTAAAAGTTTTGTCAAAGCTACCAAAAATAGATTACCAAAACTCATCCCCGCAACTCCTGTTCCTTCACTATAGCGATATTGAAATAGACGTCTTAAAAGCAATAAGTCCCGAGTTGAAACATTACTTAAAGCCAGTAGCGACTTACGGATATCACTAGAAGGCAAAAGTCCCCATTCATCACGCTCTTTTTTGGCGCTTCCTCCTGAATCTGCCATAGTGACAATGGCGCAGATTTTATCAGTATATTTTTTTAATCCTGACAATACACTATATGTACCTGTTCCCCCTCCAATTACAATAAATTTTTTATTTATTTCCATAAAATTATTTTATTAACCAATCTAAAAATTGAACAATAATAGTTATCACAACTCCACCTATTAATATTACTTGCCAAGAAGCGAGACTAATTGGCGATATAACCAACAGTCCAACATTGAGTCCATTAAATTGCCAAGATTCTATTTTGACTTCGGCAGTCAATCGTGTCCAGATAAAAAAAATTAAAATATTGATCAGCCATGAAGCTAAGTTTAAGGTCAAAATATTAATTGGCAAAAGGACGAGGTTTGCAATTGGCCGAGCGATATAAAAAAGAATAGTTAATACAAATGAAGAATAAAACAGACTTTTCCAACCCCCTTGTATTGTAATTGCAGAGATAATTTGCGTTAATAAAAATAGCGATAAAGTAATGACGAAATATTTTTTTAGCAATAATTTCATAAGTTAGTTTATCTTATTATCCTAGGCTTTTCAACTTAAGCAATTTAATTGGTACGTGCGTCACTTAAAAGACTCTTTAACCTTAACAGGGTATGATATTTATGTGCAAACCTATGAGCTTCGTCACGAATTCTTTGTATCAGATGTAATGCCGGTGAATGATTAGGCAATTTAAGTGTTATAAAATTATTAAGAATTGGAATTATCAATTTTTCTTCTTCTTTAGCTAAACCTATATATGGAACTTTAGTTTGAGAGATGTTCATAATTTTTTTAAAAGCAATAAGTTGTGGTTTACCGCCGTCTACTACAAAAAGGTCAGGTATTGGCCATTCCAAATGCTTAAGACGTCGGGATAATATTTCAGATAGCATCGCAAAATCATTTATTTGATCAGGCATTTTTATTTTAAACCTGCGGTAATAATTTTTTTGGGGATATCCATCAACAAATGTAACTAAAGAACCTACAGCATATTTCCCAAAAATATTGCTAATATCATAACATTCTATTCTTTTGAGTAATTTTAGATGAGTAAAATATTTATTCAAAATATTTGTCAACTCCTTTTGTTCATTTTTTAATCTTTGGCTTGCTAAATATGGATTTTCTATAAAAGATTCTGTTGGAGAAAAATGACTGGTTAAATAATCTAGGTTTTGTAGCTTATTACGAAACATAGCTGCTTTTTCAAATAAAAGATTTTGAGCATAAATTTCCATTTGACTAGTAATATAATGTTTTACTTTAGAAGTATTGCCACTTAGTAAATATTTTATTTGAATTATATTATTGCGGTATTTTGTTTTTTGGTTAAAATATTCCTTATCGGATAACTTTCTTATTTTAGAAGGACACGGATCACATAAGCCTAAATGGGTATAAAAACAAGGACGCTCAATTTCAGGTTTTTGATTACAAAAAGGGATGATATTTCTAATATTTACGATAATATCACGTACGATTCTGGTTGAAGGGAATGGACCGAAATAAAGAGAGGAGTTATCGTCTACTTTTCTCGATAATAAGACTCTTGGAAAATCTTCTTTAGTAATTTTAATATAAATATAATGTTTATCATCTTTCCAGATCACATTATATTTAGGTTTGTATTTTTTAATAAGTTTTGCTTCAAGCAGAAGTGCTTCAAATTCGAAATTTACTTGAATAATTTTTATTGAATGTATCAACGTAACTAATTTTATAGTTTTAAAATCTATCGATTTTTTATTTTGAAAATACGAGGAAACTCTTCTTTTCAAATTTTTGGCTTTACCTATATAGAGTATCTCGCAATTTTTTCCTCGAAAAATATAAATACCCGGTATTTCTGGAATTCTCAGTACGGATTTAGGAAAAAATAACATTTTAAGTTAAAACCTTTTTCAAATATTTACCAGTGTAAGAGGAAGAATTATTAATAATCGAAATTACTGTACCTTGGGCAATTATTTCTCCCCCCCTGTCTCCTCCTTCTGGACCCAAATCAATGATCCAATCGGCATTTTTGACTACATCAAGATTATGTTCGATTATAACCACAGTATTTCCCATGTCAACCAATCTTCGGAGAACATTTAATAATTTTTCCAAATCAGCAAAGTGAAGGCCGGTAGTTGGTTCATCAAGAATATAAATGGTACTACTTGTACTCTTTTTTGCCAGTTCTGTAGCTAGTTTTACTCTTTGTGCTTCCCCTCCTGATAATTGAGGGGCAGGTTGGCCTAAATGTATATAAGATAAACCTACGCTATGAAGAGTTTCCAGTTTATCAAATAAACCAGGAATATTCTCAAAAAAAATCAGCGCTTCCTCAACAGTCATTTGTAATACCTGAGCTATATTTTTTTCCTTAAAACGAATTTCTAATGTTTCAGAATTAAATCGGGATCCCTGGCAAACATCACATTTCACATAGACATCGGGAAGAAATTGCATTTCAATTTTTGTTTGGCCCTCTCCACGACACGCTTCGCACCGTCCTCCTTTGACGTTAAATGAAAATCTTCCCGCCCGGTATCCACGGGCACGAGACTCGGGAATCTGAGCAAATAATTCTCGTATATAAGTAAAAGCTCCGGTGTAAGTGGCGGGATTACTTCTAGGAGTTCGGCCGATTGGTGATTGATCAATTAAAATAACACGTCTTAAATACTCTATGCCTTTTATCTCGTCAAACTGCCCTCCTTTTTCTCGATGATAAGGATTAAAATAGCTTGCTAGTGCGTGATAAAGTGTGTCAACAACCAGAGTAGATTTACCACTGCCTGATACTCCCGTGATACAGATAAACTTATTAAGAGGAAAAGTAACTTTAATATTTTTTAGATTATTTGCTTGACAGCCAGTAATTTGTAAACTGTGGTTTTGATAATTATTATTTTGTCTAGAGGATTTTAAAATATTAAGATGTTTTTTCTGAGATAGATATAGTCCTGTCAGTGACTTGCTATTTGCTTTTATTTGCTTTGGAGTTCCGAAAGCAACAATTTTGCCGCCATGCTCACCTGCTCCCGGCCCAAAATCAAATATTAAGTCTGCATTTTCCATCATTTCCCTATCATGTTCGACTACAATTACTGTATTACCAAGATTCCTTAAAGTTTTAAGAGTATTTATCAACTGATAATTATCACGTGAATGAAGACCAATAGACGGTTCATCTAAAACATAAAGTACGCCAGAGAGTCCTGACCCTATCTGAGAAGCAAGTCTAATTCTTTGAGCTTCTCCTCCAGCAAGAGTGGCAGCACTTCTGTCAAGTGTCAAATAGTCTAGTCCGACTGATTGTAGAAAGGATAATCGATTTAATATTTCCTTTATAATTAGATTGCTGATTGTTTTTTCTCGGCTGCTGAAAGATGACTGTATCTCATTAACCCATTCTAAAGCCTTTTGAATAGATAAAGCGGTAACATCTATAATGGAATATCCATTTATAGTGATGGAAAGTACTTCCTTTTTTAATCTCTTACCCAGGCACAAAGGACAAATTTCCTGCCGCATATATTTACCTATTTCGCTCCTAACATATTCGGATTCTGTCTCACTGAAACGACGTTCAAGTTCGGGAATTATCCCGGCAAAAGTTTCATAAATAGTCACTAATTTCCCAAATCTATTTTTTCCTGTTACCTCATGAATTTCATCGCCTGTTCCATAAAGCAAAAATTTCATCTTTTGAGGATTTACTTCTTTTAATGGCTGATCTTTTTTAATGCCTACTTTTTCGGCAGCGGTCGTCAAAATTCGACCAAACCAGGTATCAGATAAAATCATTCGAGCATACGGCAAAATTCCGCCTTCACTGATAGACAGATTCGGATTAATAATTAATTGCGAATCAATTCTTAGAAGGGATCCGATACCGCTGCATTTAAAACAGGCGCCATGAGGGGAGTTAAAAGAAAAAATTCTCGGTTCAATCTCTGGAAGTGAAATATTACAGACTGGACAAGCAAATTTCTCTGAATATAAATAATCGGTCATCTTTTTTGGTTTTTCCGGAAATTCAAAAGATGCGTCTGAGACTTCAGAGACGATAATTAATCCTTCAGATAAGCTGGTAGCCAGCTCTATTGATTCAGAAAGTCTTCTTTTAGTCTCTAGTCTTCCTTTCTCATCTTTTATTTTTTTTACCTCTATCGTAATCCGGTCAACGATTACATCAATTGTATGCTTATTGGTTTTTATCAGAACAAAATCTTCATTCAGCGAAAATATTTTGTTATCGATGCGTACTTTGGTAAATCCTTTACTTTTTAAATTTTCAAAAAGGCCTCTAAATTCTCCTTTACGATCGTAAACTATGGGAGAAAGAATAAGTAGTCTGACAGGTCTTTTAGCCAAACCTTCTTTTAAAGATTTAAGCTTTGCAATTACTTGATCAACAATTTGCTGGACTGATTGTCTAGCTATTTCTCGGCTACATGACGGACAATGAGGATGGCCAATTCTGGCAAATAATAATCTTAAATAATCGTATATTTCTGTGACCGTCCCCACTGTTGATCTGGGATTATGAGAAGTTGATTTTTGATCAATAGAGATAGCCGGAGAAAGTCCTTCTATTGTATCAACATCGGGTTTATCCATCACTCCCAAGAACTGACGGGCATAGGAAGATAAACTTTCGACATACCTCCTTTGGCCTTCGGCATAAATAGTATCAAATGCCAGGCTTGATTTACCACTGCCAGAGACACCGGTAAATACTATCAGTTGATTTTTGGGAATAAGGACATCAATATTTTTTAAATTATGTTCTCGGGCCCCGCGAATTATTATTCTTTCTTGCATATTTCTCTAACCTTATCTCTGATTTCAGCTGCTAATTCAAAATTTAAAATACTGGCAGCTTCTTTCATTTCTATCTCTAATCTTTTTATAAATTTAGTTTTGTCACTTGGCAACAGTTGATCAATATCCACGCGGAGGAGATCCCTATATTTTATTCTTTTTTTATTATCCAAAAAATGGAAAAATTTTATATCCTTAGCCTCTGCCTTTTCTACTAATTTTTCTCTAATAGGTTTTATTATATTTTGGGGCGTGATATTATGTCGACGGTTATATTCAATTTGAATTTTCCTCCTTCTTTCAATTTCTTCAATTGCACGTCTCATAGAGAGTGTAATTTGGTCAGCATACATAATCACGCATCCCCTGATATGTCTTGCAGCCCTTCCCATTGTTTGAATAAGAGAAGTGCTACTTCTTAAAAATCCTTCCTTATCGGCGTCTAAAATCGCCACCAGCGATACCTCAGGTAAATCAAGGCCCTCCCGAAGGAGATTGATGCCGATAAGAACGTCATAAATTCCACCCCTTAGGTTATCCAAAATATCACTTCTCTCTAAAGTTTCAACATCTGAATGTAAATACTGCACATTTGGTATTTCAAAAGAATTAAGATTTTCGAATAATTTGTCCCGAATATATTTTTTTTCATTAAAATAAGAAGCTAAATCTTCAGCCGTCCTTTTGGTTAAAGTAGTTACTAATACTCGCTCCCCCCTCTTTTTTCTATTAATTATTTCGCCAATGAGGTCTATTATTTGATTTTTTGTAGGACGGATAATAATTTCAGGATCAATGATGCCGGTAGGTCTAATTAACTGCTCCACAACTTGTCCTGCTTTTGAAATTTCGTAAATATCAGGAGTGGCAGAATCATAAATGATTGGGGCAGCCCGTCTGGAAAATTCTAAAAATGTTAAAGGACGATTATCAAGTGCTGAGGGCAGTCTAAAACCAAAATCAACCAGGGTAAGTTTACGAGAACGATCACCATTGTACATACCACGAATCTGAGGAATGGTCATATGAGACTCGTCAATCACCAAAAGCCAATTATCTCCATAAGGTTTTCTAAAATAATCCAAAAGTGTATATGGGGGTTCACCGGGTTTACGATTATCAAAATAACGAGAATAATTTTCTATTCCATTTACGTAGCCTACTTCCCCGATCATTTCTAAGTCATAATTGACTCTTTTTTTCAGCCGATAAGCCTCAAGTGTTTTACCTTGTGAAGTAAATTTTTTGACCTGCTCGGCAAGTTCTCTTCTGATTTGTGCAAAAATTTCTTGATTTCGCGACTGATCCGTTATAAAGTGCTTTGCAGGATAAATAACAATTTTATCAAGATGTTCCAATACTTTAGTATTTAATACATTAAACCGGTCAATACTCTTAATTCTTTCGCTGTCAGTTAAAAGTCTAAGAGCCGTATCTTCATAGGCTGGGAAAATATCTATTATTTCGCCTCGGACGCGAAATGTACCGTGACTAAATTGGTATTTATTTCTTTGATATTGCAGATCTACCAAGCGGCTTATTATAGCTTCTCTAGATATTTTTACCCCCTTTTTTATTTCAAGAGTAAAACGACCATATTCACGGGGGGATCCGATATTATAAATACAAGAAACTGAAGCTACGACTATCGTATCGTGTCGCGTTAAAAGATTGGTGGTAGTGGCTAATCTTAATTTTTCAATTTCCTCATTAATTTCTGTCTCTTTATCAATATATGTATCAGTTTGTGGGATATAAGCTTCCGGTTGATAAAAATCATAGTAGGAAACAAAATAATTGACTGCATTTTTTGGAAAAAAATCTCTAAATTCCTGATATAGTTGAGCTGCGAGAGTTTTATTATGAGAAATAACCAAAGTTGGTTTTTGCCATTTCTCTATTACAGAGGCAAGAGTAAAAGTTTTCCCACTTCCGGTTACACCTAAAAGGACCTGATGATTCATATCCTTTTTTAAGCCACTGACCAATTTTTCTATCGCCTGCGGTTGATCGCCGGTTGGTTTAAATGGAGCATATAATTTGAAGTTCATAAGTGATCTATTTTACCACAGTTTGCCCCGATTTAATCGGGGTTTGATGGTCTTGACATTCGGGTTTATTTTATATTATTTTAATTATACACGAATAATTTACTGATTAAAATATAATTTATTTCGGATATTTTAAGATTAAATTAATAAACCAAATATGACAAAAGTTCACATTCTTTACAACCGGGAAAGGCAAGTCTTGGAGTTTATTACTCAATATATTCAAAGACACGGATATGCACCAACTCTGATTGAAATTGCAGAAAGTCTTGGCGTTAATGCCGTCTCTACTGTCCATGAGCATCTAGCGCATCTAGTACAAAAAGGTTTTATTAAAAAAAGCGCCGGTTTTGAACGAAGTATTGAATTAATCGAAGGTAAAGTAAAATTAAGCGAAAATGAAACTGCAATAGAGTTACCAGTATTAGGATTTATAGCCGCTGGCGCTCCCCTTGAACCTCATACTGATCCTAACTTTTATATGCCGGTACCGGCTAATTTTTTAAGCGGTAAAAAGCCGGGATATATTTTACAAGTTAAAGGAAATTCTATGGTTGAAGAAGGCATACTTGACGGTGATTTTGTAGTAGTCCAGCATCAACCTGATGCACAAAACGGAGACATCGTTGTAGCCGTTCTTCCCAATGGACTAACAACCTTAAAACGAATTTATTTTGAAAAAGACAGGATTAAACTTGAACCAGCCAATTCTTCAATGTTGCCTATATTTGCTACTCATGTAAAAATTCAAGGAAGGGTTGTAGCAGTTTTTAGGAAGTACTCCTAAGCATTCTGCAATACTTCAATACCAGGTAGTGTCCCTCGTTCTAAGAAGGCTAACATCGCGCCTCCACCAGAAGAAACATGAGTTATATTCTTTAGATACTTCTGATTTTTAATACTACTTAGAGTATCTCCACCGCCAATAATTGAATAAGTTTTGCTCTCTGCAATGCATTTTAAAAGATTGTCTGTTCCCTTGGCAAAACGTGGATCTTCATAAAGTCCCATCGGACCATTCCAGATGATGGTTTGTGCTTCTTTAATCAATTCTCCATAATATTTTTGGGTTTTTGGTCCAATATCATAGATAGCTACATGATGAGGAACTTTATTGTATTCAACAACTTGAGAACGCATTTTTCTTTCCCGATCAGAAATAACTACATCTAAAGGAAGAATAAGAGCAGAATGTTTCTTGGTAGTTTTCCAAAAAACTACGCGGGCCATCTCAACCATCTCGTAATCTACCAGTGACCTACCCATACCAAAACCCCAAGCAGCTAGAAATGTATTAGCTATAGCCCCGCCTAAAGCAATTGTATCAGCAATATCTACTAATCTCTCAATTACAGAAATTTTTTCCGGAGTTTTAGCACCACCAATAATAAGAAGAAAGGGCCTTTTGGGTTTTTCAGTCGCACTAGAGATCATTTTAACTTCTTTTGCCATAAGCAGTCCGGCGAATGCCGGAAGAAATTCAGAGATTCCAACAATTGAAGCGTGAATACGATGAGCAGTGCCAAAAGCATCATTGACAAAATAATCTGCCATTGAAGCTAAATGTTTAGCAAATTCCCTATCATTTTCTTCTTCCCCTTTATGGAATCTGATATTTTCTAAAAGTACTAAGTCGCTATTTTTAATGGCTGAGATTTTATCAAGCGCCTTTTTCTCCCAATAATGATCGATCAAGTGGACTGGACGTTTTAAAAGTTGTTGCACTCTTTTGGCTACGGGTTTTAAGGAAAGATTAGGGTCATAACCAGCAGGCCTTCCTAAATGCGAAGCCATAATAATTTTAGCTTTTTTCGTCAGCAGGTATTTTATAGTAGGTAGCGTCTCAACAATTCTAGCGTCATTGACAATCTTGCCATCATGAAGAGAAATATTGAAATCAACAGTCAAAAATACTCTTTTACCGGTTAATGATGGAATGTCATAAATCGTTTTCTTTTTCATATAAGTTCTGCCTTTCTGCCGATATACTCGACCATATCGACAAGTCGGTTAGCATAACCCCATTCATTATCATACCAAGCATAAACATTTATTAGTTTATTTCCTATAACTTGTGTTAAGTATGGATCAACAACTGAAGAATAAGGACTGCCGATATAATCTGCTGAAACCAATTCATCAGAAGCCAGAGTCAAAATACCTTTTAGTTTTCCTTTTGCTTCTTTTTCAAAAGATTTATTAACAATTTCCCTGGTTACTGATTTTTTGACTTCAACAGTGAGATTGATTATCGAAACTGTCGGAAGTGGAATCCTGATTGCTTGGCAAATAATTTTTCCTGCTAGGTCCGGATATAGTTTTCCAATATCTTTAGCCGATCCAGTTGTTGCAGGGATCATAGAGGAGAAAGCCGCACGACGAAGTCTTACCTCTTTCTTATGAGAATTATCAAGTAAATTTTGCGAATCTGTAACTGCATGAATGGTGGTCATAAATCCGTGTGTCACATGAAAATCGTCATGAAGGACTTTAAGAGTTGTAGATAAACAATTGGTAGTACATGAAGAATTGGAAATTATTTTATCTACTTTTGGATTAAACATACTTTGATTTATACCTAAGACTAAAGTTTTAATGGCATCTTTAGCTGGAGCGGATAAAACCACATATCTAACTCCAGACGTAAGATGGCCGATAAGATCAGTTGAAGTTCTGAATTTGCCGGTTGAGTCGATGACTATATCAATACCGGCTTTATTCCAAGGAATTTCAGCTGGAGTGTCGCTATTAAAAACCGTAACTTTTTTCCTGTCAATTTCTATATAATCATCATAAGCTTTGATATTATTTCCAAGAGTTCCATAGATTGAATCGTATTTTAAAAGATATGCATGGGATGAAGTAGTGGCTCTGCTATTAATTGCACCAATTTGAAGAGTTGGTCTTTCTAAAATTATTCTGGTAGCATTTCGACCGATTCTGCCAAAACCGTTAATACCAATCTTGAGCATCTTTTTTTTCATAATTTTTTTACGCCCCAACAAGAGGCGCCCTCCCTAAATAATCAATAATAATAGGCATCAAATGTTTTCCCTGAATATGTCCAAGTTTACCCGAAGAGACGCTTCTTTCACCAAAAGTTTCAACATTATCAGTATGTAGATTTTGTCCGGCAATGAGAACTGGAACAGGATCTGCGGTATGCATACGAAGGTATGATGAGGTACTATGATCAGCAGTCAAAACAATCATAACATCACGTTTATCAATTAGAGGCTCGAGAGCCTTATCGATTTTTTCTATAAACTTCTTTTTTCCTAAAAAATCGCCGTCTTCCGCTAGGACATCGGTTCCTTTTATATGAACAAAAACAAAATCATATTTTTTAAAAGCCATAAACGCTTCTTTTATTTTGGATTTTACATCTGTATCAGGCTTTCCGGTGGCAGATGCTACAGGAAGTATATCCATGCCAAGTATTTGGGCAATACCCTTATAAAGGCCAGCTCCAGCAACGCAAGCGGCTTTTAATCCATATTTTTCCTTAAAACTGGGCAGTTGTGGCATTATTCCTGCTCCTCGAAGTAGCAGAATATTAGCAGGGGGTAGTCCTTCTTTCCGCCTTTTTTTATTTAAGGAATGCTGAGAAAGTAATTCGTATGATTTTTTTATAAAAAGATTAACAATCTTAGCTGTTCTTCTTGCGGATTGATTTTTGTTCAGTGGTTTTGACTGGTTTATTTTAACACCTTCTTTATGTGGATCTGAATCTGTAATAAGACTTGATAAATTTTTTCCCCGGAAAACAACAGCTGCTCTATGTCCGATTCCTTGTTTTACTAAAATCCTGATACCATCGATAATTATCCCGTTTAGAACATTCACTAATGGTTTAGTATTATCGATCCGACCTGCCCGTCTATCTTTGATAATAAAATTTTTATCGACAGTGGCAAAATTTCCCCGAAAGGCGATATCACCTGGTTGCAACTTTATGCCATAACCGGCCGCCTCAAATGGTCCCCGACCGGTATAATACTTCGAAATATCATAACCGAAAAGTGCAAGATGGGCTACATCGCTGCCGGGACGAACTCCAATATCCACGGTATGCATAATACCGGTAATACCACGTTTAGTTAACTTATCAATATTTGGCTTAATTGCAGCTTCAAGAGGCGTTTTTTCTCCTAATTCAAAGATGGGTCTGTCTGAGAGTCCATCACAGATGATAAAGAGTACTTTATCCATGGTATGAAATTATCATACAAAAATTAAAAAAGCAAGTATTTGCCTCTTACGGTTATAATTGTAACATGAGTACTTTATATATTGTAGCTACTCCTATTGGAAATCTTGAAGATATTACTATTCGAGCAATAAAAACTTTATTTTCAGTAGATTATATCGCTTGTGAAGATACTAGAAAAACCGGACAACTGATTAATAATTTAGAATTTAAAATTCAAAATTCAGAATTAGAAGTAAAAGATTTAGATATTAATAAAAAGCCTAAATTACTCTCTTACTACGATGAAATTGAATTTAAGCGAGTTCCGGAAATTATAAATCTAATAGAACAGGGAAAAAGTGTAGCGTTAGTATCCAATAGCGGTACGCCTTTAATATCTGATCCAGGATATAAGTTGGTTAGCGAATGCATTAAACGGGGTATTCAAATTACCTCTATACCAGGTCCGACCTCGTTCGTTACGGCCTTAACTTCTTCGGGATTACCGACTAATAATTTTTTCTTTTTTGGCTATTTACCGCCTAAAAAATCTCAGCGTAAAAAAATTCTTCATGAATTGTTATCATGCCTGCCTGCCGGCAAGGCAGGTTCTAGAACATCGAAACAATTTCAACCAACGATTATCTTTTTTGAATCACCGCACCGGATCAAGGAGAGTTTAGCGGATTTGAAAGAAGTCTTTGGAGATATTGAGATTGTGGTAGCTCGGGAACTGACAAAGATATACGAGGAAATATTGAGAGGAAAAATATCAGAAATACTAAACGGAGACCAACCGCTTTTTACTAAAGGTGAGATAGTAATACTGTTCACCCTAAAATTCTAGGATGTTATTGATGATTTTTATTTGAGGGTTTAATTTGATTTAGACTACCAATATCTTCTATAATTCCATCATGCCGGCACAACCAGAGACTATGGGACTAAGGACTGTAGATCGAGGAACTTTTGATAGTTTTTTGCGTACGTTAGATGAAGATTCAAATAAAAAGATTAGCTCTTCATGTGTTGTCTACGAAAGAAACGGATGTCCTCACCAGGATAAAATGGTTCCTCTTTGTGGCGCATGTGACTCAGCTATGGCTGATCAAGGAAACATGATAAAACAATTAGAGCAAAAGGGATTTAAGATATTTTCTTCTACTTTAATACCTTACGATCCACCTGTTTCTTTAGTCTCTGAACTTCAAAGGAAGGCTGACGGTCGTACTGTTAGCATAGAACATCACAATAGTAAAATAATATTAAAGAATATGCGCTAATATTCTTCAAGGGTTGAGGTATCTCCAATTGGGAGGCCTAATTCTTTAGCTTTCAGAATCCGTCGCATGATTTTTCCAGACCGGGTTTTGGGGAGTTTATCGATAAATTCTACTTCTCTTGGATAAGCGTGGCCGGCAAGATGTTTTTTGACATACATAGACAATTCTTGCTTTAACTGTTCAGCAAAGGTAATATCTTTTACTTTCTCTAAATATTCCGGCTTTAAAACTACAAAGGCTTTGATTATTTCGCCTCGCAGTTTGTCCGGCTTGCCAATTACTCCTGCTTCTACCACTGCAGGATGCTCTACAAGGGCTGATTCTACCTCAAATGGACCAACACGCTCTCCTGAGGTTTTTATCACATCATCTGCCCTGCCGATGAACCAAAAATAGCCATCTTTATCCCGCAAGCCCCGATCACCGGTAATATACCAGCCCGCATCGCTACGCCCGCCGCCATGACTGCCATCAGGCTGTCGGGCTGGCGAAACGCTTTTGACGGGCCCGCCTGCATCGCTATGCGAGGCATTGCGGGCAGGCCAATTATTTATAAAATAAGAATTATATTTCTCTTCATTTTTCCAGATTGTTTTCATCATCGACGGCCATCCGGGTCTCAGGGCAATATTTCCTTCTGTATCTGACAACAGTTCCTGCCCCTTATCATCAACGATTGAAGCAGTAATTCCGGGAAAAGGTTTTCCCATTGAACCAATTTTGATATCCATACAAGGATAATTAGCGATGCAGATACAGCCCGTTTCCGTCTGCCACCAGTTGTCATGAAACGGCAGATTAAAAGCCCTAATACCCCAGTGTATTGCTTCTGGATTGAGTGGTTCACCAACGGAAAGAAGGTGACGTAAATTCGAGAGATTATATTGTTTCGGCAACTCTATCCCTTCCGCCATAAGCATTCTGATTGCTGTAGGGGCTGTATACCATATCGTTACTTTGTAATCCTGGAGTATCTGATACCATTTTGCGGCATCAAATCTGCCCTCAAAAATGACACTAGTGGTAGAATTGGTCCAAACACCGAGAATTGTATAAGAAATACCCGTTACCCAACCCGGGTCTGCGGTGCACCAATAGATATCCTGATCATGAAAATCCAAAACATACTTTGCAGTAATATGTTGAGCCACAATTGCATAATGTTTATGAACGACCCCTTTTGGTTTACCGGTTGTGCCTGATGTATAGAGCATAAAAGCGAAGTCATCTGGACTCATATGCTCAATTCTCAGTGATGCTGACTGCTGATTCAATTGTGTTTCAAATTTTTGGTCATCAACAATTAAAATATGTTTTAGATCGGGCAGTTTACTTTTAATCTTTTCCAATCTTTGAGAAAGTTCACTGTTGGTTATCAATATTTTTGCTCCGCTATCAAAGAGTCTGTCAAAAAGCGCTTGTTCCTGGAAAGCAGAAAAAAGAGTTCCGGCAACACCCCCAATTTTTAGGATTCCTAAAAAGGAAATGTAAAGTAAAGGAACGCGTGGAAGGAAAATAAAAACTCTGTCTCCGCGGATTGCTCCAAAATTTTTTAGTAAATTGCCAAATTTGTTGGATAGCTCTGACATCTGCTGAAAAGTAAAGGTTTGTTTTTGTCCGGCTGCTCCCTCCCAGATAAGTGCAATTTTGTTTTTTTGAGGAGACAATAGATGTTTGTCTATAGCGTTATAGGCAGCATTAATCCTGCCGTCGGGAAACCACTTTAAATCTTTGCGGGCTACTTTTTCCCAAGAAAAGCTTTGATAAACTGAATTATAATCAACTAAATTAGGAGAAAGTTTAAAATAATTTTTAGACTTCTGATATATGTCAGCCATTACTTCTTTTCTCTTCTCAATTTGAATTTTTTATCTAGAGTCTTAATTCGTTCCATCACTCCTGTATATTCTAGTTCCTCCATTGGTGCCATGGCAGCGCCAAAGAATCCTTGATCTCGAATGTCCATAGCTTTTTGGGAAGCTTTATTTCTAATATAATCCCAAAATGGTTGATCAAAAAGATCAACAGCTTCAGTAAACTTACCATTATGGACACAAATTCCTGCAGCGGTAACTATTGCCGGACCGTCAAAAAAAGAAATGATTGAATTTAGCTTACACGGCATCAGAGAAATTACATGACTGCCGCGATTATCACCAACGACATAATGAGCTGTAGCATATGGCGAAAGTATCTCTCCGGTTGACGGAAATTGTTTTTGAGAGCGAACTAGAGCGACTGGATCATCTTTACCGGTATATTTTCCGGCAATGTTATGAAGACGGGATGTTGAGACCGCACAAGCAATGTCTCCTGTAGCACGACTTCGTATTGATTCAATCACATAATGTTCTGGATCTCGAAGAAGTACAGCTAAATCATAATACTCTTCCGGTACTTTAAGAGTAATTATTCTGTCACCTTCTGTATAATTGACATCCATTACTGTATATTCGAACCCCTTTGCCATATCCGGAGCAAGTAGAAGTCCTGCGTTATGGAACGGATCAGCAAATCCGCGGAAAAGCGGATAATTAAATGCTCCGGGATCAGTTTTATCACAAGCAAAAAGTATAAAAGGTTCAGCCGGTCGTTCTTCAAATTCTAATTCGCAAGATCCTGGACCCATACCGCGGACATTGCCCGAAAAAGCATCTTTTAATAAATCTTGTCCAGCTCCGTATAATCCCTGTTCTTTGGCAACCGCGGTACCCTTCACAAACGCATCCCAGGCAAGTTTATGGATATCCGGACTATCAACACCGCGGGTATGGGACATTAAAATAGCCGTATCATCGCCAGTATGAAATACTTTATAATCGGTGAGTAAACGAGAACCTGCATCCTTAACATGAGTCTCGATTGCCTCAACTAATTTTTGGCTTGGGATATTATGACCACCGACGGATCCAACATCAGCTTTAATCACTGATAGAGTAATTTTCATAAAAATATTCTCCTCTCTTTAATTAGTTTATTATATCTGATAATAAATTTCTACCCGTCATACTTGCAGGAATTTCAACATGCATAAGATTTAAAATCGTAGGCGCTACATCAGCCAAAATACCTGTTGAAAGCATCGTCCCTTTTCCCTCACAGGAAGAATTGACCACTATAAAAGGTACCGGATGAATAGAATGTTCGGTATCCACCCCTCCGGTTTCGGGATCAATTAATTCTTCAGCGTTACCATGATCTGACGTTACAACGACCGTACCGCGTGATTTTAAAACTGCCGGCACAATTGTAGAAAGACAGATATCAACAGTTTCACAGGCTTTTATGGTTGCCGGAATAGCACCGGTGTGGGCAACCATATCTGGATTGGCAAAATTAATGACTATAAAATCATACTGCTGTTTATTTAATTCTGTCATTAATGTTTCCGTAAGTTTAAGGGCAGACATTTCCGGCTTTAAGTCATAGGTTGGTACTTTTGGTGATGGTATTATTATCGTATCTTCATTAATAAACGGCGCTTCTCTTTGACCGTTAAAATAATAGGTTACAAAACGTTCTTTTTCACTTTCAGCCATTCTTAATTGATGCAGACCCATATGTGATATGCATTCACCAATTGGGTAGATCACTGTGTGAGGGGGAAATGCGATAGCTGAAGCGTGAACATTGCGACTATATTCAGTCATAGTGACAAAATATAGATGAGGAATTTTTTCTCCGCGTTTAAAGACCGGTACTTCAGTTAAAGTGATTGGAGTATGTTTTTTAAAATATTTTACCGCATAAGGATCAAAATCAGAAATTAGAGCTTGAGATTCAAAATTATCCAGAACAAAAGCTTTTGTTAATTGTCGAGGTCGATCTATTCTGAAATTATAAAAAATTACACTATCATTTGCTTTAATCAGTGAAATGGGCTTTCCGTGTTTTATAATATTAGTTGGTATGATAAATTCATCGGTTATTCCTTTAGCATATGACGATTCTATCACGGAAATTGGATCTGGATTTTTTTCTCCAAGACCTTTTGTTAAAGTAGCGTAAGCTTTTTCAGTTCTCTCCCAACGGTTGTCTCTGTCCATGGCATAATATCTTCCCATAATGCTTGCCACTTCTCCAAAACCTAAATTTTCCAAATATGAGAGAATCTGCTTGGCATAGATTTCTGCTGATTTTGGAGGCGAATCGCGTCCATCAGTAATAAGATGTAAAAATACTCGATTTATACTTTGTTCCTTCATTAACTGTAAGAGTGCCAATAAATGTTCGATATTGGAATGTACGCCTCCCGATCCTATCAGTCCTATCAGATGCATATTACTTTCATATTTTCTAACATGCTCAATCGCTTGCAGAAAAGCTGGATTTTTGAAAAAACTGCCATCAGCAATCGACAGATTAATTCTTGGTAAATCCTGATAAACGATATGTCCGGCACCAAGGTTTAAATGACCAGTTTCAGTATTGCCGTCTTCACCTCGCGGAAGTCCAACTGCTTCTCCTGACGCTTGTAATAAACAATGAGGATAATTATTAAATAAGCTAGAATAAAAAGGTAATTTTGCCAGAGAAATAGCATTTCCAGGACCCGGAGAAGTGATCCCCCAACCGTCTATGATAATAAGTACAACAGGTCTCATTTATTTTAACTCTTGATATATTTCTAGCAGCCGATTATATTTTATAACTCGCTCTCCACGGGCCGGAGCACCAAACTTTGCAAAATCAGCTCCTACCCCAACGGCTAAATCTGAAATAAAATCATCATTAGTCTCGCCTGAACGATGCGAGATAACTATTTTGAAATTAGCTCTTCGGGCTATTTTTATCACCTCTAGAGTCTCGGTTAAAGTTCCTATCTGATTAGGTTTTATAATAATTCCATTACAAGCATTTATACTAAGTGCCTTCTGCAATCTTTTTTTATTAGTTACCAACAAATCGTCTCCGATAATGGCAGCTTTATCCCCAAGCTGTTTAGTTAAATCTGCCCATCCTTCCCAATCATCTTCGTATAGTCCATCTTCTAGAGTGTAGAGATGATATTTTCTGGCAAATGTTACTAAATAATTTATATATTCGTTTTTAGTTAAAGTTTTACCGTTTTTAGTAGGCTTGTAAAAATTATTTTGATAAAATGATGATGCGGCAAAATCTAATCCCAAATATACGTCTTTTCTATAAGAATAATTTGACTCTTTAATTGTTGTTATAAGAAAATCCAGTACCTCGTCGTTGGTAGAAAACTGTGGAGTAAATCCCCCTTCATCTCCGACACTATAAATAAAATTTTTCTCTTTAAGATTTCTTTTTAAACTTTGATAAATTTCTACTCCCATTCTCAAAGCGTCATTAAAAGAAAGTCCGACCCTGGGTATAAGAAGAAATTCCTGGAAGTTAAACTTCCCGCACCCATGTAAACCGCCGTTAATAACATTGAACATCGGGATTACTTGTTTTATTTCTTTTGCATCTGAATAAATTTTTTGAATATATTTATAAAGAGGAAGTTTTAAAATATAAGCCGAACATCTGGCATATGAGAGTGAAACAGCCAAAATACTATTTGCTCCCAGCTTGTTCTTATTTGCCGTCCCATCAAGTTTAATCATCAACCGGTCTACTTCTTCCTGTTTATCTATGTCAAATCCTATAAGTGCAGGCTTGATGATAGTTTGAATATTATGAATAGCTTTAAGTACTCCCAGACCGCTGTATCGTTTTAAGTCTCTATCTCTTAATTCTGAAGCTTCATGGGTACCTATTGAGGCCCCGGAAGGCACAGCGGCATCACCATAAACTCCGTTATCAAAATAAATAGTTGATTTAACAGTTGGATTTCCCCGTGAATCGAGAATTTCTCGGGCTTTAATATCAATTATTTTAGCCATATAACAATTTTATTTCTTCCTTCCTAATTTCTGTTCCAGATGATAAACAGTCTCTCTGACATGATCTACGGCGTCAGGATTTACAGACATGGAAGTAATACCCCAATTAACCATTTTTTCTACCAGTTCCGGATAGTCTGACGGGGCTTGACCGCAGATTGATGAAGTGACCTTATATTGATGGCAAATTTTAATCACCCGTTCGATTGCCCAAAGAACGGCCGGGTTGCGTTCGTCAAATTCCGGAGCCACCTCGGTATTATCCCTGTCGGTACCTAAAATAAGCATGGTCAAATCATTTGAACCAATGGAAACTCCATCGATTCCAGCTTCGCAGAATTGATCGATCAAAATAACATTTGAGGGTATCTCAACCATCAGCCATAATTTAAATGTAGGCGAGCGCAAAAGCCCGTTTGCTGCTATTATTTTTTTAACTTCCACCAATTCTTTGACGGTCCTCACAAAAGGCAGCATCAGCCATAAATTTTTATATCCATATTTATTACGAACCAACTTAATTGTTTCCAGTTCCAGCTCAAATACTTTTGGATCAGACATATAACGATAAGCCCCACGATAGCCTAGCATGGGGTTGGGTTCCTCTGGTTCGAATTCTTTGCCACCGATTAAGTTACGATATTCATTGGTTTTAAAATCTGTTGCTCGATAGACAACCGGTCTGGGATTAAAACTTTGACAGAATTTTACAAGGTCTGCTGCTAATTTGTTTATGAACACTTTTTCTTTATGCTCTTTGATAAGTTTTTTGGGATGTGTACCAATATCCGCAATCATAAATTCTGCACGAAGTAGCCCTACTCCGTCAAAATTCATTTTAGACACTTCTTTAGCTCTCGATGGTGAAGCCATATTGACATATACTTTGGTTGCTGTTTTTAGCCTTATTTTAGGTTTACTTTCCTCACGAAGAGTCGCTAATTGACGAGTTTGTGCGTCCGTTAGTGCGCCTTTATATACTTCGCCTTTTGCGCCATTGACAGTAATAACTAATCCAGTAGAAAGTATTTTAGAAGCGCCTGCGGCTCCAACTATTGCCGGAATACCAAGTTCTCTTGAGACGATAGCTGCATGAGACGTCCGGCCACCTCGTTCAGTCACAATCGCACAAGCCCTTTTCATGGCCGGAACAAAATCGGGATTTGTTTGCAAAGTAACCAAGACATCCCCTACATGCACTTTATCGATTTCCGAAGCAGAAAAGATAACTTTTGCCGGACCCGATTTTATACCCGGAGAAGCGGAGTCACCTTTTATAAGCAGGGGCAAAGAGATTACTGTTTCTGCTACTTTATCAATGTTGTCTTTAATTTTTCCTTCTTTAATTGTAGTGATTGGCCTTGTTTGAACTATATAGACTTTTCCCTTCTCAATTGCCCATTCGGTGTCTTGAGGAAAATAATAATGGCGCTCCAATTTCTTTCCTAATTTAGCAATCTCCAATATGAGCTCATCGGAAATTTTTTGTTTGCCGGCAAATTTTTTATCCACTTTTATTTCTTTATTAATACCGTTTTGTTTAATCATCATTCTTGTTTGCTCGGCAACATTTTTATGCAAAATTGCCCAAGATTTTTTATCAATTTCGTAATGGTCAGGAGTAACTGCGCCCTGGACAATTAATTCCCCTAGTCCATAGATTGCTTCGATAACAATCTTATTTTTGTCGTTAGTAACCGGATCTACGGTAAACATTACGCCTGAAGAGACGGAATTAACCATCAATTGTACAGGAACAGCAATGCCAACTTTTAGATGATCAAATTTTTGTTCTTCCCGATAAAAAATTGCTCTGGCGGTAAAGAGGGAAGCCCATGCCTCTTGGACTTTTTTAACGACATTTGCCTCACCTTTCACATTAAGATAAGTTTCTTGTTGACCGGCAAAAGAGGCAGTGGGCAGATCTTCAGCCGTTGCCGATGAGCGAACAGCCACATATGGTTCTAGAAGAATTGATGATAGTTTTTCACCAAATGTGCCTTTTTTCTTTGATTTTTGAGACAAAGAAAGATAAGAAAGCATAATCTCCCGACCGATACCTTCGGGCATACTTGCTTTTTTTATTATTTTTTTGATTGATTCTGATGTTTGTTGAAGGCTTTTGGAGTCTCGGCAGTCTAATAAACTTAATATATTTTTTATTTTTTTATCCAATTTTGTTTCGGCAAGAAAGTCATAATAAGCCTTTGAGGTAACTATAAAACCATAAGGAACGGGGATTTGGGCTTTCAACATTTCCCCGAGGTTTGCTCCCTTTCCGCCGACAAGGCTGATATCTTCCTTGCCTATTTCATCAAACCAGGCTATATATCTACTTTTCATATTTTCATCCTTCTTTTAATTTCTTCTTAAAATAGTCAACCCAAGGAATTCGACCCGGGTCAACGCCATGTAACATAGCCAGATAGAAAGAAATAAAACTCCCGAGTTGAATCAGTTCCATCGTTTGTGTTAGGGCAGAATAACCTGAAAGAGAAATTGATTCTGTTTGAAAATTGCTTTTTTTAACCACTTCTTTTGTCAGTTGAAGTCTTTTAAAATTTCTCTGGTCATAAATTGAAGATTCTATAAATAAAAATAAAGAATGTTTTTTCAATAATTTGGGGAACTGCAATCCTTCCATAAGATGATGGTTAAGCTCTGGTACGGTAAAGTGAAGCCCGAACTGTTTAGAGGTTTCATGGAAAAAATTACGTACGGCATATGCTGCGCCTTCAAGAAAATCAGCCGCTATTAATATCGGTATTTTATCCTCAAGTTTCAAGGCTAACTTTTTTGCCAAATTAGTATGCAAAAGGGAAGAATTATCAAATAAAGTATTTTGCTTTTTCAGAAAAATAATTATTTTTTTTGTTTCTTCTTCACCAACCGGAATCCGTTTTAATTTAGATAATATGCCGATTAGTCCCATTACCATATATCCGACTCCGGTACGAGGTTGTTTACTGGGATTATATTTGGGATTAAAAATATAGGCGGGATAATTATTCGTAGTTAAAAATTTATAAAGACTTCCTCCAGAAGTAATTCCGATGATTTTTGCATTCTTTTGCCTGGCTTGATTGGCTAAGGCTAAAGTTTCTTCTGTACTACCGGAATAACTGGAGAGGATTACTAAACTTTTTTCACTTGTGTATCCGGGCAGCCAATAATTGCTTACCAATTCGATGGATATTTTGCTAAAGGAAGCTCCATCATAAAGACTTTTTACGATTCGGACTCCGTAGTTTGAGCCTCCCATGCCGCAAATAATAATATTATTTATATCCTGATAACTTTTGGGGAAATCTATTGCCGTGCTTTCTTGCCATGCTTGTTGGCACTGGTCAGATAGATGAGATATAGAGGCAAGACAATTATTAGTATCCAATCTTTTTATGGCGGTTGTATCATCAAGATTAAGCATGTGTCCCTCCCAGTTTTTGCATTAATGATTCCAAGCGTCCAGTTTGCTTGGCAAGGATAGTTTTATTATCAGCTTCTATATTTAGTCTAACATAGCTTTCTGTCTTTGAAGCACGCAGATTAAACCACCAATCTTTATACCAGACAGATAAGCCATCGATATGATCGATAAAGCAAGTACCTGCGAAGCTATTCTCAATACCAGCCAATATTTCATCTGCCGATTTTACTTTATAGTTGATTTCTCCGCTTTGGGGATATTTGTCAAAAGATTTTACAATTTCTGAAAGAGAAATATTCTTTTTGGAAATATATTCTAACAATATCAATCCTGCAATGAGGGAACTATCCGCATAAAAATTGTCCCGAAAATAAAAATGGCCGGAATGTTCACCGGCAAAAAGGGCTTTTGTTTTTCTCATTTGCTCTTTGATAAATGAATGTCCGACACGAACACGAAGTGCCCTGCCGCCTAACTTTTTGACAGTCTGAGGAACTATCTTTCCACAGACAGTATTGTATAAGACCGGACCGGGTCCGTATTTTTCCAACATTGAGGCCGCCAATATCGCCGAAGTGACAGTGCCGGATAATATTTGACCTTTTTCATCAAGAACAAACAAGCGATCGGCATCACCATCAAGTGCAAAACCTAAATCTGCTTTTTTTTGTAATATCTCTTTTTGTAAATCGGTGATATTTTCCTTTTTAATCGGATCAGGTAAATGGTGAGGAAAATGACCGTCCGGTTCAAAATAGAGGGGAATAATTTTTATAGGCAAAATATTCATCAGTTTTTGCCAGGAGATTCCTCCCATGCCATTGCCGGCATCAATTACAATTCGAAGAGAAGAAAGAGAATCAATTTTTATAAAGGAGAGAGCATGCGCCGTCCAGTCATCTATAATTGAAAAATTGCTAATTGATCCTTTATTTTTAGGATTAGGAAAATTTTGTTTGACAGCTAATTCTTTTATCTGGGGCAAACCATAATATCCGTGTAAAGGCAAAGCTCCCTGTTTTACAATTTTGATGCCGTTATAATCGGCCGGATTGTGAGAAGCGCTGATGATTACACTCCCCGTGAAGTCATACTTCCCGGAGGCAAAATAGAGCATTTCAGTGGAAATCATTCCCAGATCAACGACATTTACCCCCTGATCCAAAATACCCGAAGTTAGCGATTTGAAAAGAGAAGGAGAGGAAAGCCGCATATCACGCCCTGCGGCAATTTTATTTCCGGCTATATAAGATGCTATCGCCCGTCCGATGATATAAAAGGTATTTTCGTTGATTTGCTCAGGATATATTCCGCGAATATCGTAATCTCTAAAAATCGTGGTATCAATTGTGACTTTCATCGGATGAAAAATTATGAAAGGTTATAAAATTTATGCTAGAGATTTGCTAAAAAAATGTCAAGTAAAGATTGAAAATTATAAGGAGTTTGCCCGGTCTTATATTGATACTCCAGAAACAATAGTTGCCGATAGAATTGAATTAATTCTTCAAGCCGAAAGTAGTGAGATTGGAGGGTAAATTTTCTTGTCTGCCAAAAAGCTAAATCTTTTAAGCCTCTTTCCCCTAAGTCGCTGGCGATAATCAAATAACGCAGCTGCCGAATCATCATTACATAAATAAATTCGGCATCCCGCGTCTTGAGAAGCAAATGGTACAGTGACAAAATTTCACTCTTTGTAGCTGAACCGATTGCCTCAAGAAATTTAAACAGTAAAAATGGCAGCTGATACCCAATTATCCGGCTTTTGGAAAAATATTTTAGTAAAATTTTCTTGTCTACTTCATTTTTTTCCCAGATAAAAATATTATGCAAAGTTGGATTTACAGCAAGATATTTTAAAATTAATTCTTTCGGTTTGGTTACTCCAAAAGAAAGCATATTTTCGATAATGATGGTTTTTCTGGCACTGATAAGTGAACTGCTTTCACAAGCGGAAATAATATCCGTAAGGTCAATTTTTTTACCATCAATATGGACTGATTCATCGCCTGAATATTTTGTTTTCTCATTTTCCAGAGCTTTTCTAGATTGCGCAATATCATTGCCGTGAATTAAAGTGATCATCTTAAAAATTATTATTCTTCAACTGCTGAAATAAATTTTCCACTCTCCTGCCGTCAATCCTTCTGCCGCGCCTTCGGTGGGGCAATAAACTGCCGGAAAAATTTTTGGGTATATGCAGCAGTTCATGTATCAAAACGCGGGCTTGGTCATCAGGGGAGAGTTTATCAAAATGCTTTGAGAGTACCTCAATTACGTAATGAGGGCCAAGATTTAGCGCCAATTGCCATACTTTGGGGAAACTCCAAATTCGTGCCCGGGCATGAGAAGTTGAACCAAAACTTCGAAAACAGATAATCTTTTGCTGATTTATATAATCCAGATTTAATTTTTTAACAATGGATCTGATTTTAGTCTCAATATCTTTAGCTTTAATCCATTCCATATTTCGGATGACATGATGACATCATGTCACTTTATATACCTGATCATTTTCTTTGACTTCCTGATCTACTTTCAATCCGATTGAGTCGCCTTTTTTGGCTTTTTTTATTTCCTGATGTTCAATCTGCATGGAGACAACTTCCTGGGTGAATTCCTTATCATGGCCGGAAATTTTTATCTTATCACCGGCTGAGAGCGGTTTTGTCAAATCTACCACCGCCACACCAATTTTATTGTAATAATGAACTATTTTACCTATTTTTACATCCATCTTCCTCACCCCCTCCAAAGTCCATTATATCCAAGCTTTCAACACAAAACAATGGTGATATAATATAAGAAGGATAGTTTAGTTCAAAGCCCAGAAATAGATATTTGACAAAACTATAGGATAGTGATATAGTTTGACATGATGCGAAAAATATCATTATTATTTTTTATAAAAGTTAGAAGAGATTATTAAAAGATAACCTGCTTTCATAAGCAGGTTTTTTATAAATATGGCACGTGAAAGAGAAGTAAATACTTGGGTAGAAACAGGTTCTGACGCTACGATTGGTCAACCTGAAGGGTTAAGGCCACGAGTTGGTAATATCGGAGAAATAAAATCTACACCTCCAGAAGTTTCTCATAATAATTATTATCATGAGATTGGCCTGCAAGATTTCGCTAATTTTTTTAAGCAGTTACCTTTACAAATGCAGCGAGGATTTATTTTAAGTACAGAAAGGGCTTTGGCGATGGCTAGATCTGTCGATTGGAAAGTCCAAGCAGAAAAGCTTAAATGGGGAATTGCCAGTGAAGGATTTTATGCTATAAAGATTGCAGAGTTGATTAATAGCGGTATGATAACTCTTATTGATTCCCAAGCTCAAAAGGCGAGGAAGGCAATTCCCAAAGTAGCTTCAAATGCAGGAAAAGCAATCAGAGATTTTCCACGCACAACCCAAGAAATATTTCATACGGCAGTAGAAGTATTGAGAAATGGTGACCATCAAAGGGGTGGTGAATTTACTTTGGCACAAGGTTTAAAATTCGATACAGTGGCAGTGGAATTAGGAGTTACGGTTGGTTGTGCCGTTTCACCATTTCTTCCTATCGCTCCAAAATCAGGCACACGCAGTCCGGTAACTCCAACACAAATTGGAATTGTTCAATGCATAGGTGAGGATAATCCTCGACCTGATTTAGTTCAGGCAAATCAAGATAGAATACGTAGATTAATTGAAGAAAATGGATCACACTGGGAAGTACAAGTAGTTTCATTCAACGGCTACAATGTCGTTGATGTTAGATTATCAACTCCAACTGGAGATGTACAAGTAGCTAGATTAGCAGAAAGTGAAACAGATCCAAGAGTAACTTGTGTTTCTACAGTAGATGATGATGGTGCTGTTGTCTACGCAAGTAAAAATGTGGCGCCACCTGAGGCTAACAGCGTAAGTTTAGTTAGAGCAATTATTAACAGTTTGAATGGAGGTAAGGTAGATTCTATTCCGGTTGCAAGTTTGTTAATTTCTGCTGGTCCACCAGAGAACAGTACGCCAGCAGCTCCCAAAAAAGCCGCCTCGGTTACACCAACCGTTAGTTCTCCTACAGAAACTCCAACCGTGATAGTTACAGCTACTCCTCCACCAACAGCAGAATCCAAACCTACTATAGCACCGAAAACAGAAACTCCGACTGCGCCACCGACGCCGGAAGTAAAAGTTCCTTCACTTGAAGAACTGAATAAGAAATTAATCTTTTCCGGGCCGGCTGATACTCACATAGGTCGCCCTATTGTTGGACAATGGAATACTGATGGGTGGGACAATATTGCTACTAAAAATAACGCTTCTGCTCAAGAAACGACAGACGGGACAATGGGTAAATTTGTTAGATACACCCGTACCGGAGTAGGAGTAGGACCAAGTGATGAAGTCAGGTATCATCCGGGAGAATTTGGACAGAAGATTGATGGAAATATTGCCGTGACAATGAAATTCAGAATAGGGCCGAAGAATACGGGTGGGAATTCAAACATATTAACAACGTTTGGTGATCGTAATGCAGATGGATCTATTATGAGTTTACTTGCAAATGTTAATTTTGATCCAAATAGATTGTTGACGGTTTATGTTTATGATCCAGAAAATGGAGATAATAGAATCCTTTATGAATCTGACATTCGATTAGATTCTAATAGGTGGTATAACCTGGAGCTAAGAGCCTTCAGAGGAACAAAATTTATCAACGTGCTACTTGATGGAAAACCGGTACTTTTTCATGTCAAAGATGAGAAGACAGGAAAAGTGACAAATAAACCAATCTTTTGGTTACCTAGTTATCAAAACGCCAAAGATGTTTCTCTTGTAGGTCTTCATGGTGGGTATTATAAATATATCTATGGAAAGGCGGCTTTTCAGTATGATGCGGATGATTATATAGATAATACCCAGATAGATGCTTATACTTTCGATTATCCGTTTCCTCAAGGAGATTAATTCTCAAATTAAATTTGAATTATGGATTTTTATAAACTTTGCATTTAAAATCCCACATCTACTTGATCTATCTTTCATATCATAAGGAATATTTTGGTTAATACTCTGATATATCCCTTTAGAGATTTTTTCATGTCTTTTTTCTTTTATCAATTGAAAACCATACTTTTTTATTTTTTCTATGATACTCCATGTATAGGATATCGGTTCGCAAACTGTTGGGGAATGATTAACTTCCGTAATTAATAAAAATAATCCTCCCATTTTTAGAACTCTGTGGATTTCACCGAGAGCTTTCTCAAGATTATCGACGTGATCTAAAGAATTAAAAGAAAAAACAAAGTCGAAATATTTATCTTTAAAAGGAATACATTCCGCATAAGCATTAACGTATTTCATCTTATGTCTTTCTATACCTAAATTTCTATAATTTTTAACTAATGGATCCAAACCAATACGTTCAGCCGCCATATTAGCCCACTCCAAACTTCCTCTAGGACCGCAACCAATATCCAATAATTTCTTATTTTTAAAACTTGTTAGTGGAATTTCAAAATAATCTGAACAAAAATATTTATAATGGTTATTTGTCAATTTTTTATTTCCATAAAAATATTTATGCCGCCAATATCTGTATTCATAAAAATGTTTAATATATCTTTTAAAAATTTCTATTAAAGTAAACATATAAATAAATTTTATTGTGAGATACAATTCTTAAAATAATTATTTCTAAGATAATCAAAAATATCAGCTGCAATTTTTTTATGACCTTCTCTACTTGGATGATGATCTAATAGATGTAGTGAGTTCGATGCAAATGTATTAATAAGATTATCATAATAAAGATAATTATTACTAAATTTAGTGAAATTCTCGATTATATTTTTTAATGATGTGGATATTGTTGGATAAGTTATGATGAGTAAATTACCAGGATGAATACTGTTTAACTGTTTAAAAAGATTTTCTTGATAGTGGTATCTGAAGTTTTCTCCATATTTATTCAAAAATATTTTTAGAGCCTGTTCTACTATAGGATAAGTTTGTGTTTTTGGATCAAAAATTGGAAGATCTTTTGTTTTTAATTCTTCTCTTATTTGACTGAGATGTTCATTTATCTTTTGATAATTCGAATCATTAATGAGCCATATGACTAGATCTGGATTATACTTTAATCCTCGTTTCTCAAGTCTATATATCGCATATTCTATATCATATCCTTCGACACCTAGATTAATTACCTCAAATTTGTTTATTGATAGACATTTTAGTTTTTGATTAAGAATATCTTCTAGTAATTCTGAATAATTTTCTGCAGTATTTACATTTTGTCCAAAAGTAAAAGAATCTCCGATTGTTACTACTCTATAAGTTCGTTGCTGTTTAGTTATAGAGTAATCAAATCTTTCGTTTAAACTATCCGAGTTGATAGTATATTTTACTTCATATCCGAGCCAGTCTGGATGATCAACTTGGATGGTATTTGGTTTAGGCTCATAAAAATATTTTAGATTTTTATTTTGCAGATCAAATACTACATCATCTTTATTAATTCTAGTGACATATACTCCTTTTACCCTATCTTGAGATATTTGCCAGATTTTGTATCCAAGAAAACCAATAATTCCGACCAAGAAAATTTCCACGAATATAAGCAAAGCAGGAGAATATTTTTTCATAATGTTATTGATCTTCTTTATTTCTTTATATAGATTCTTATATGATTAATTTGTTATTACGGTTTCAATTAGAATAATGTTGGCGGATATCTTTCTAGATCCTCTTTAAAAATTTCTCCTTTTTTTGTCGGATTTCCTTGTTGATCTACTAAAGCAAGAACATGACTATAGTCTAGTATATATCCAATGTATGAAATATTATTTTTTCTCACAACCTCTAAAATTTTTACTGTAGTTTCTATATCTTCTGGAGAATTAAAATCTTTATCATAATATGCTCCCATCTCAATTAGCATATAAGGGGCTTTTGTATCTTTATTGCTTGATCTAATAAGCTCCGGTCCCTCTACTTTTGGTATTCCGATTGAATTTTTATCCTTCCCATAATAATAACTTTTATGATAGATAATATTTGGTATATCTATTGGTCCTTCATGATTATAGCTATTCCAATTTTCTAATGAAGTATCTATCATAGATATAGCCATAGGATTGATATGTTGGATATTACGAATAGTTCTTTTAGCAGTTTCAATATATTCATCGTGTATTCCGGATGGATGAGGTTCGGTCCATATTCCATATAATATATTGCTATATTTTTTGTATCTTTTCGCAAGGATTGGAACTAACTTTTCGACTTTACTTAAAAATACTTTAGCTTTTAAAGTATTTTCAGAGTTCTCGTGAAATGACCAATTATCCTTATAGGAGACAACTGGTTGAAGTGAAACGTAAAGTTTATTTTTGTTAGAATATTCTATTATCTTATCCAATTCCAGAAGATTTTTTTCATCAAAAAAAGGAACAGGATTATAATAAAAATTAATTATATTAGCTCCCCATCTTTTTGTGATTTCAATGTGTTTTTTAGCAAGATCAAAATCAGGTTTGGTTCCTCTCAGTGATTCCGAAGTGAGACCCTTAAAAATTACTTCACATTTTGTATCATATCTTTTAATTTTGTTTCCATCAATATATATCATCGGAAGTTTAAGTGGTGTTAAATTTGGTGAAACTTTTTCATCGCAAAGACTTTTTGCAAAAAATTTAAAACTATTAGTATTTTTTATACTATTAATTTTTAAGCCTAGAAATATAATTACAACTATAAGAATGACATCTAAAAGAATAAGGAGTTTTATATATAATTGTTTCATTATTAAATATTTAAAGATTGTAATTTACTTGAAGTTACAATCTTGAAAATAATTTTTTACCAAATAGTTAAATATATCTTCTGCAATTATTTTATGCCCTTCAGTATTTGGATGTCTATCTGCTAGATGATATAGGTCATTTTCCAATTCTGGGATCAAATTGTTAATAAAAACTATTTTGTTATTCTCTTTGCTGATTGAATGTATTCCTTCCATAATACTTGTGCTCATAGAGTAGTAGTTCAAAATTAAGATATTGTGAGAATAAATTGAAAAAATCTTAGTAAGATTATTAAGTTGATGGTTAATTATATATGTCAGTCCGAGTTTTTTTTGTGTTTCTCCAATTGCCTGCACTCGAGCAATTGACCTTTTTGTAATAGGATCTTCTTCGATGATTCCCTTGGAATTAAATTTGAATGTGTCGGGTCTAACTTTTTCATTTATGATAGTAAAATTCCCTTCACTCACCAACCATATAAGTAGATTCGGATTATATTTAACTCCGCGTTTTCTATATCTTGCAATTTCATATTCAATATCATATCCACCTACTCCTAAATTAATTACCTCAAATTTTTTAATATTTGAACAAGTAAGTCTATTATTCAACAGTTTCTCAAGGATACTTGGATAATTATCTTCTGTATTTACGTATTCGCCAAAGGTGAATGAATCTCCTAAAGTGATGATTCTATATGTTGTGGCATCTTTTTGAATGGAATAATCTGATTTTGAATTTAAGCTATCGCTATTGATTGTATATGTTGCTGTATAGCCTAGCCAGTCAGGATGAGCAGTTTCTATACTATTTGGTTTTGGTTCATAGAAGTATTTCAATTTGGAATCATCAAAAATAACATTATTCTTATCTATTCTGGTTACGTATTGTACTCCTTTCACTTTCTCCTCATGCAAACGTAGAATCTTTAGCCCTAAGACTATAATAAAGAATAGTAAGATTGTTTCGAGACAAATAAAAATACTGATAAATATATATTTTTTCATAAATTTTATAAAGTATGATTTAGGATTTTATGATTTTGGAGAGAATAATTTCTCCCCAGAAGAAAATAAGCGTTTCTAATTAGTTTCACTTGTAGATTTCTATCCTTGAGAAGCAATAATATTTTATCTCGAAAGTCTTCTTCACTATTAACTAAAAGAATTTCTCGTCCGTTCTTTACTCCTAATCCTTCTGCTCCCTCATGCGTTGATATAACGGGAATACTTCGAGACATTGCTTCCAGGATTTTTATTCTTAAACCTGAACCATACCTAATAGGTACGAAAAAAATTGTAGCTTGTTGGTAGAATTTTTCTAAGTTTTTTTGATAACCATGAAAATGAACATTTTCGTATTTCGGAAATATATCTCTTCTTGGTAATTGCCCTACTATGTTTATTTGTAAGTTATTTATCTCATTATTTAGTTTTGGATAAATTTTCGTCAAAAACCAGTAAATCCCGTCTTTATTGGGATACCAGCATAAGTTTCCTAGGAAGAGCAGATTATTCTTTGTATTTTGAGCTTTAGATATTCTTTTGATTTTTATTACAGGAGGTAGGACTGAGATATTATTCCTTTTATTTCTATTTTTTATTAGACGTTTATCAAATTCACTTATAGTAAATATTTTATCAAATTTACTATATTGCATTCTTTCAAATAGATAGAATTTTATCCATTCAAATAAGGCATAGATCTTCCAACGTAAAAAAGCATCTTTTAAGAACATTCGTTTATAAAACTCGCTTTCTACATCTAGAAGTTCGAGGATTTTCAAAGCTTTATAATTTTCGGGAAGATACTGTGACATGGAAAGACAATTTATCCAAAAACAATCTACTTTTTCTTTATTCAGATATTCTTTTACAGCTGTTTCCATTTTATTATTATAAAATTTAATTATTGTAAAAGGTTTGAGGGAAAATACATTTAGACAATAATAAAATAATTCGTTTAAAAGATTTTGTCTTTTGTCTGCTCTTAAGAGAGGATTTACTATAGTTTTACCTATTTTAAATCCTTCTGATATCAGTTTTTCCTCATATTTTAGTTTTTCTATGTCGTTTACAAATGAAAAAATAACCACATCATGTCCCATTTTTTTCAGAAGAGTTATAGTAGAATAAGCTTTAATGTTTCCACCCGTATCAAGAGGGAGAGGTAAAGTTTGAGTTATATATACTATTTTCATTTTTTATTAAGAGGGTACGGATAAATTATAATAATAAAGCTCATATGATATCAATAATTATTGTAGTGAAAGATGAACCCAAGATAGAAGAGACGATAGGATGCATTACTAGTAGCCCTAAACCTGATGATGATATAGAAATAATTGTTGTAGATGCTTCAAACGGTAAATTAGATTCCATTAGGAATAAATTTCCAGATACGAGATGGATAGACTATGAATCTAAAAAGAAGAAAAAAATTACAATTCCTGAACAGAGAAATGTGGGAATAAAAGTTGCAAATGGCAATATTATTGTTTTTATCGATGCTGGCTGCTTACCAATTGAGTCATGGTTACAAGAACTGACATCATTAATTCTTGATAGAGAAGAAAAAATTGTTTGTGGAATGTCAAAATCGATTGGGAGCACTTGGTTTTATGATTTTGTCATAAAAGATACCAAAAGAAAAAAATATTTAAGCGAAGCATCTACAAGCAATTTTGCGGTTGGAAGAGACGTATTTGAGGATATAGGTTTGTTTGACGAAAGTTTTGATTATGGTTCGGATGTAGATTGGAGTTGGAGAGCAATTAATAAAGGGTATAAGATCCGGTATATTGCCAGAGCCATGATTCTACATGAGGGTGGTAGCTATTTTGAAGATATAAAACGATCATTTAGGTATGGAACTGCGCGGGCAAGGTTATATAAGAAACACAAAAATAGAATAAAGAATATTCTTCATACTGAGCTTATATCTGTAGCGTACCCATTGTTTCTAATATTATTACCACTAACTTTGATTTGGCCTTATTATCCGTTTCTTTTACTTATTCCATTTATTAAGAATATAAACAATAGGCCTTTCCAAACAATTGTTAACCATATTATATATGGGTTTGGGATACTCTATGAGATAATGCAAAGTTGTTAGGAAGTTTGAGAGTTCGCAATTCTTCTTTCGAAATCCGGTTGCGATATTTTGTTACTTATTCGTATCCGTTTAAGTGCGTAAATTTTGTCAGGTTCATGAAGTGATCCGTATTCTGTAACCACAGCATTTGAATAGCCTGCTTTTATTACTTCGTAAATAATATTTCTATTGTATGTTCCAAATGGGTAAGCGAATGAATTAATCTTAATTCCAAGTTTTTTTTCTAAGGAATTTTTGCTTTCCCTTATTTCATATAATAATTCCCTTTCAGTAATTTTTGTTAAATTCGGATGAGTAACTGTGTGTGAGCCAAAGATAATTAGTGAAGAATTTTGTAGTTGGATTAATAAAGACGAGGAGAGATTCCATTTTTGACCAACGAATGAGGTTGTTACAAATACAGTTGATTTAAATCTATATTTTCTTAATATTGGAAAAGCATTTGTATAAAAGTCCAGATAACCATCATCAAAAGTTAGGATAATAGATTTTTTTGATAACATCTTTTTTTGCTTAAGAGCAAAAGTTAAATCATCCAAAGTAATAGTTGTATACTTATTTCTTTCCAAATATTCCATCTCTTTTTTAAAAAGTAATGGATCCACAAATAATTTTTTATTATCTTCTTTTTCCGGATACCCAATATGATGGTACATAAGGATGGGGACTCGTAGAGTATAGATGCCATGTTGTTTTCCTATTTTTTCCTCGATATCTTCTTTTATTTTTATAGCTTTTTCAGCTAATATTCTTAAAGGAGTAATCATATCTAGATTAATAGTATAATTGTTTTCATACGATATGAAAATATTGCAAGTTAATAAATTTTTTTATGTCAGGGGGGGTGCAAGTAGGTATTTTTTTGAAGTTTCCAAGCTTTTGCAATCGTATGGTCATGAGATAGCATATTTCTCGATGAAAGATCCAAATAATCAAAAGTCGGAATGGTCAAAATATTTTGTTAGTAATATTTCATTTGAGAAAGTTGCATTGAAACAATTTCCTAGAATCGTCTCTCGAATGTTTTACTCTATTGAGGCTAGAAGAAATATCTCAAAGTTACTGGACGGATTTAAACCTGATATAGCTCATCTACATAGTATTTACCATCATTTATCACCATCTATTATTTATGAATTATCAAAAAGAAATATACCTATAGTTCAGACACTCCATGATTATCATCTTATTTCACCTAATCATACTCTTTACCATGATGGTGAGATTTGTGAGATCACTAAACAGAAGAAATATTATAAAGCAATCCTTCATAAGTGCGTAAAAGGATCGAGTCTTGCAGGAGTAATTGAAGTAATAGAACAATATACTCATCTGTTGCTGGGAATAAATAATAAAGTAAATATTTTTATCTCGCCTAGTAACTTCCATGCAAAGAAATTAGTAGAATACGGTATACCAAAAGAAAAGATTGAAGTTTTGCATAATTTTTGTGACTATAGGGAATTTGAGCCTCATTATAAGCTTGGTGATTACATGCTTTATTTCGGCAGACTATCTCCTGAAAAAGGTCTGGACTTTCTGATAGTAGTGATGAGGCGGTTATCCAAAGTACGGTTAAGAATCGCCGGTACTGGTCTTGAAGAGGATAAATTAAAGACTTTAGTTGAAAGATTAAAGTTGAAGAATGTTGAATTTGTAGGATACCAAAGTGGAGAAGCCTTAAAAAGGCTTATATATCAGAGTAGATTTACAGTCTTACCTTCAAAATGTTATGAAAATTTTCCTATATCGGTCCTTGAAGCGTTTGCTTGTGGCAAACCGGTTATCGGAAGCAAAATTGGAGGGACACCAGAGCTTATTCAAAATAATTATAATGGTTTTCTTTTTAAGCTAGGCAATGGAGAAGATTGCATGGAAAAGATAAATAAGTTATGGAATAATCACTTATTATGTAGGAAGATAGGAAGAAATGCCAAGGAGTATCTGGAAAAGAATTTTGGACCGGAGGAACATTATGATAAATTAATGGAGATTTATAATAAAGCTATAGCCTTCTATAAAGGGTATTAGTTATGATAAAAAAGAAATACTACTTTGTCATCGGTTTAGCCATTTTTTATCTATTTTCTTTCTTTTCCTCCAGTAAGGTGATTTATTTTACTTCATATTTCGTAACCACCTTTTTCTTTTATAAAGCTACAAACAATATGCAAAAAAGCTTATTGTATTCCCTTATCCTTTCTCTATTTTCCGATTTCGGTATGTTACAAAGCTTATTTATGCTTGAACCTCAAACTGCCAATTTGGGTCCAGGATATGTTATTACTCCGATGATTGTTTTTACTCTTTGTCTTCTTCTCTTTTCTATCAGAAAGAAAATAACTATAAAACGCCCTGATTGGTTTATTCTCCTTTTTTATGCTTTTAGTCTGATTTCTTTTTTCATTTTCCCTTACCAAAATGTCTTCCTTGGAATTATTTCCTTAGGTGAAGTGATTTTGCTTTATTTTATTTTGAGAATTCAATTAGATAAAAATGATGATAATAATATATCTAAAATATTAATCTCTCTTATTATTTTTCAGGTAATATTATCTGGAGTTCAATTTCTTTTACAAAGACCTGTTGGGCAGATAGTGGAAACCATTACAATCGGCCGTCCTTACGGAATTACCACACCAGAAAATACAGATTTATTTCGTGTTAGTGGAACTTATTCTCATCCTAATTTTTTGGCCTCATTTATATTGCAGACTTATTCTTTTCTTTTATTTTATCCTTCTACTAATATTCTTTTAATTGTTTTTAAGATACTTTCGCTAATTGTACTAGTATTTACTTACAGCCGGGCAGCATGGATAATATTTATTTTTATTTGTATTTTGCTTCTTATTACTAAGCAAATCAAAATAAAGATACCAAAAATAGCTCGCAGGTTTTATTATTTAATTCCTGTAATCATTGCTGTTATCATTATATCTCTTATCCCGTATCTTAATACTCGCTTTAATTCTTTTCCTTTAGCTTTTGAAGAATTCGGATCGATGGGTGTGAGACTCAAAACATACAGTGAAGCATTTAGTCTGATGAGTCAGTATCCTTTGACAGGTGTCGGGCTTTACAGATCGATTGAAGAATATGCCAATAATCCGGTCACAGATCTTTTTGAGAAAGTGACGGTGGGGAGATTTTATGGAATTCATAATACTTTTTTGGAGATTGCTTCGGAGATCGGGATACCGGGACTTTTCTTTTTTATCTTATTTCTTTTTTTTGTTTTTAAAAATTATTTTGACAATAAAAAAACTTATTTTAAAAATGCCGCTTTTTTCGGTTTATTAGGTTTACTTGGAATCTCCATGTTTAATCCCTTCTTCCACTCCTCCCAATTCCGGCTGTTTTTTCTTCTCTCTGCGATTATTTTGGCATGATATATTTTGATACATTGACAGGCAATTTTTCATGATTTACGATAAGCGATATATGAATAAAAAAGATCCTTATAAAGAATTATCTAATGGTCTTAATGAGACTGATTCCAAAGTTGACAAGTTGACAGATAGAGTGGATACGTTGTCACATAGAGTTGATAAGTTATTGAATAAATTAGATGAATTTAAAAATAAAGTGTATGAACTATTTGATAAAGTAATGGGAGAATTAAAAGCTATACGAGAGGAACAAACCATAATCGTAGGTTACAAAGATCAGATTGAAGACCATGAAACAAGAATTGGTAAACTTGAGGAAGTTTTGAGTCCACATCCAACGTCCTAGCGATAACTACCATTTCCACTCCTCTCAACTCCCGCCTCTTTTTTATTTTGTCTGCAGAAGGCACACTTGGTGTTTGAGGTTCCAGAAAAGATAACGCAAAAGAAATGAATCTTTTTTTCCGGAAGCGGCCAGAGCTCGAATCGTTTTTAACGTGGCTTTTTGGGAATTTTTATAAGAGGCAGTGGGAGAGTCGCCATTTAAAAGAGATAAACTTACTTCTATGGCTGGATCAAGAAAAAGAGAGGCACGTTTATCACTTAAAGGTTTGGCTGCCTTACCTTTTGAAGCTATAAAAACAAAGGGTTCTTTATAACCGATATAGCTTTTAGCACCAATGGATACGGCAGCAGGGCCCAGAATCTTTCCGGTTTCGCAAGAAAGAGCATGTACATGTTTACCTTTTAGGATATCTTCATTTATACCAGCCTTTATCAGTATTTCATTATCTTGACCGGCAATCATATCAGGAGCACCATGTCCGTTTAAAAAAACTAGATCTGGTTTGCTTTGGAAAAGTGCATCGGTCAAGTTTCTTTTAGTAGCGTATTGCTTGGAGAGATCGGTAGTTTCCACACTTTTTATTTTAGCTGTCTTGATCACCTTTTGGTTCCAGGCAAAAAGGTATTTGGTAGTAGTTTCATACGAAGGTCGGGTGATGACGAGTTTAAGCATAGAAGATGCCTTGTTTTAATGATCTGAGGTACTCCATCTCTATTTCCGTTATTACGCGACCGATGGCATCATCTTTCTCTACATGCGAAATCAGCTCGGTTTTGGTAAAAGATCCATACGAGCCGATGGATATTAGCGAGTCTGGCGGAAGTACAGCAAGACGTGCTTTCACCAAATGTTTGATTTTTTCTGTTAGTTGAAGTGTGTTCTTCGTCATATTATTTCCAGTTTGTCCAACTCTCTCAATATTTTGTTTCCAAGATCAGTGTTGCCCTCTATTTCAATATAAGTGCTGTTCCAGGTTACAGGGCCAATATTATCAATTGTCGCAATAATTTCTCCGCGAACACCAAGAGGTAGGTTGGCGTAAATTTTCAAAAATCTTTCCTTTGGGGCAAGATTTGTTTCATTTGCCATAAACTTAATAAAAATATAGCATGAATTTTGCCATAAAACAATATTATATAAGGAGTTGGTTTATAATATCCAAATATTTCTTTTCTTCACAAGTCCAGTTATATTCTTTCAAATACTCTTTTGCCTTTTGAGTAAAGTTTTGTCTTAATTTTTTATCCTTATACAGATTAAGCACGGCTTTTGCGAATTCATTTGGAGTATTCTTTTTCAGAAAATATATCTGTTGATCATCAAAATATTGGCCTAATACTTTGGTTTTAGTGGCTATTACCGGAACTCCCATTTGGATAAACTCGAGAAGCTTTACCGGAAAGATATTTTCTGTGAATACGCCATTTTTAGCCAAAACCACTCCTACATCAGCCTGCTTTATATATTTGGCAATATTTTCTAATGGTTGAGGAGGAAATATTTTAATATATTTTTCTAATTTGAAATCGCCCAAGGGGTACCCGATTTGAAATTTGAAATTCTTAAAGTACTCTCCTTCATCTTCAAGTTTTGGGATAATGATAAATCTGAGGTTAGGAATTTGTTTAATAATTTCAGGAATAGCTTCAAGGACAATATCCAGCCCAAACCGTTCATCCACAGTACCCATATAAAGAAGAGTAAATAGCTGTGGGTTGTGAGTTGTGAGTTGTGGGCTAAATATTCTTGGATCAGGACAGTTCAAGATGACAGAAATTTTCTCTGGTGATATTTTATTTCGCTTTAAAAATAATAATTGGAAAGCTTTGTTAGCTGTGATTATCTTATCTGCAAATGCAAAGCTTATTTTTTCCAGCCATTTTAACCACTTAACCATTTGACAATTCTGCCCTACATGGTATTTCGACATATAAAGTTCCGGCATCGGATCGTGCATATCTAATATCACTCTTGCGCCAAATATTTTTGGTATCAGTGCAGTAAATACTAATTCTTCGGGCATATTATTGATATGGATGACTTGGTAGCGTTTGAAAGGATAATTTTTAAAAAGAATAAAGGAGGAATAAAGGAAAAATAATAAATATTCGATGATGTACCAGAATCTATATAGTCTTCTTCTTTGGAGAGGATATTTGATAAGAGTAATGTTTTTTTCTTTTGGCTTATATACCTCATTAAGGCATAGACAGTCAACTTTATCTCCCTTCCTTGCCAAACTTTCCGCGTATCTTCTTACTCTGGCATCCCGGGAATAATGTGCATAAACCACAATGGCAATATTCATAAAAGCATTATAACTCATTTCCGGAGATGTTATAATTCAATGTGAATTAAAATTTTAATATGTTAAATCATAAATTATCAATCGGTATTGTAGGGCTGCCAAATGCAGGCAAATCGACACTTTTTAATGCGCTTTTGAAAAAGCAATTGGCCAAAGTGGCGCCGTATCCTTTCACCACCATAGAACCCCATGAGGGGGTAATTGATGTTCCAGATGTCAGACTGACCAACTTGACTTTAATGGTTAAACCAGACAAATCTACTCCTTCCGCGATCACTTTTATCGATATTGCCGGACTGGTAAAAAATGCTCATAAAGGTGAAGGACTGGGAAATGAATTTTTGGGCCATATCAGGGAAGTTTCTGCCATTCTGCAGGTGGTTCGTGCTTTTGAAAGTTCTGACGCACCGCACACTTTAACTACCGTTGACCCAGACAGGGATATGGAAATTATTAATACTGAACTGCTTCTTAAAGACCTGGATACTATAAGTAAGAAGATAGCAGGTGAAAAAGAAGCTGATAAAAAAGCGTTATTTGAAAAAGCAAAAGAATCATTAAATAAGGAATTGCCGATAAATAAACTGCGATTAAATTCGGAGGAAGATTTATTAATCAAAGATTTGCAGCTTTTGACATCAAAACCGATGTTTTATGTCCTAAATATCTCCGAGAAAGAACTGGAAACCAAAAAACTAAAGGCGCTTGAAGAAAAGGATTTTTTGATAGTTTGTGCCAAGCTGGAAGCAGACTTAATCGCTCTTTCGCCAGCAGAGCAAGCAGAATATCTTATATCTTTGGGCGTAACTTCATCAGGTCTTGATAAAGTGATAAAAGAAGCTTATTCAATCTTAAATTTAATTACTTTTTATACTATCAAAGGCGGTAAAGAAGTCAGAGCTTGGCCGATACCGAAGGAAACTGCAGTCTTAACTGCTGCAGGTATGGTGCATACCGATTTTGCCAAACATTTTATAAAAGCTGAAGTCATATCCTACCCAGAATTTATCAAGTATACAAGTTGGTCTGCGGCAAAGGAAGCGGGAAAGATTGACCTGGTTGGCCATGATTATCTGGTTAAAGACGGAGATATTATCGAATTTAAAGTCGGTGTTTAGCATGCTTTTCCCATCTCCGATTTTCCTTTTTTTCTTTTTACCCGCGGTTTTATTTTTATATTTTCTGGTTCCCAAAAAACTAAGCAATCTCACTCTTCTTCTTATCAGTCTTATTTTTTATACCTGGGGAGAAGGAAAATTTATCGTCGTTATTCTTATTTCAATAATCGTTAATTATTTCCTAGGTATCCTTATTGAAAAGAGAAATAGAGTTATTTTAACTGCCGGAATAATTTTTAATTTAAGCTTATTATTATTCTTTAAATATAGATACTTCCATTTCCCACTGGGAATTTCATTTTTTACTTTTTATGCTTTATCGTACATAGTGGATGTTTATCGGGGTAATATTGATTCACAAAAAAATCCAATTAATCTGGCTTTATATATCAGTTTTTTCCCAAAAGTGATTAATGGGCCGATTGTTCAATATCGTGATATAGCTCTACAATTCAAAAAAAGGGAGATTACCATTGAAACATTTTCTGCCGGTATAAAAAGATTCATTATTGGCCTTGGCAAAAAAATTCTTATCGCCAATACTTTGGCCCCCGTAGCCGATCAAATTTTTGCCATACCGGTAGATAAATTAAGTACCAGCCTCGCTTGGCTGGGGATTTTATGTTTTTCCTTGCAGATTTATTTTGATTTTTCCGGCTATTCAGATATGGCAATAGGACTTGGTAAAATGTTCGGTTTCACATTCCTGGAAAACTTCAACTACCCGTATATCTCTTCCTCAATCACTGACTTTTGGCGCAGGTGGCATATTTCACTTTATAAATGGCTGCAAAACTATTTGTATATTCCTCTTGGCGGAAATAGAAAAGGAAAAATCAGAACCTATACAAATATTTTAATCGTTTTCTTACTGTGTGGACTATGGCATGGTAAAGACTGGAATTTTGTAGTTTGGGGTCTTTGGTATGGAATTTTTCTGGTCATAGAAAAAATGATACCTTCTGTCTCCTCTGGAAGTTCCTGGAGACTGATCAGACATCTGTACGCCCTTTTAGTAATTGTCATCGGCTGGGTAATCTTTCGATCAAAGTCGCTAGCCTATGCCTTTGGATTTCTAAAAGTAATGTTTGTCTATGTTTCGGATAATAGCCGTGAATTCTACACCATTCTTTATCTAAACAACAAATTAATTTTTGTGATTCTGCTCGGTATTCTATTTTCTTTCCCGATTTATTCTTATTTGAAAAAAATATATTTAGCCTCGGTAGAGATCCGAAAAGGCTTTTTACCTTCGACATTAAATACAGCTATTTCCTTTGGATATATTATTTCTTTTGTTATTATCTTTGTCTTCTGCTCTGCGTCTTCTGCCAGTCAGACATATAATCCTTTCATTTACTTTAAATTCTGATAAAAATGAATAAGAAACCAGCTGACATTTTGTTAATTCTGCTTTTTCTTCTGATGATTTCTCTTCCAATTTTGGAAATGGAATTTCATTTCTTTCAAAAGACGCCAATTGCTGAGCAGAGGCAACTCACCGGATTGCCTAAAATAGAGGCAAGTTTGCTTTTCGTTAAAAACTTTGAAAATTATTTCAATGATAATTTCGGTTTCAGAGACACTCTTATCCGCTTATATAATAAAACAGACATGAAAGTTTTTGGGGTAAGCCCCTTGACAAAGGTACTGATAGGTAGAAATGGCTGGTTGTTCTATAAGTCCGAGGAAGCAAGTGATGGTTGGAGTATAAATGATTACCGCGGCATTATTCCGGCATCCCAAGAGCAACTTTTTCAGTCTCAAAATATACTGCAAAATATGACTAATATTTTGACAAGGAAAGGTATTACTTTTATGGTAATCATCGCACCCAGCAAACATAGTGTTTACGATAAATACCTGCCCGATAATATAAAAAGACTAACCAATCAGACCAGATTAGATCAACTGCTAAAGTACATAAAGCAAAACTCCTCTCTTTCGATTTTTGATTATCGAATGCTGTTAAAGACAGCAGAATTGCCTTATCCTACCTATTACCTCACTGGTACTCATCTGAATCAGTACGGAGCTTTTATTGTCTCTGCCCAAATTTTAAGAGAGTTAAAACCCATCTATCCCAATTTAGGATCGTTAGAACTCTCTGATTTCATTTTGACTACTGTCGATAACACCATCGATAAAAGATTGGCTCAATGGATTTCCATGGATGATGAGATGAAAGACTTTGATATTGAATTTACTTCTAAAAAAAGGCTGTTGGCTGTTGATGCGAAAAAAAATTATTCCTCGGATGGCTCTACCTTTTCAAAAGAAATCCCCAATTCCAATTTGCCAAAATTGTTAGTTTTTTGTGACTCTTTTGGTATCAGTCTGGTTAAATTTCTGTCCGAGTTTTTTGGGAAAAGTGTATTTTTATGTTCTCAAAATTTTAATTATGAAACTATCGATAAGGAAAAGCCGGATATTGTGATTTGGGAGACTGCAGAAAGATATTTATATAAAATTATGTTATAGACAACCAATTTGAAACACAACAATTACTTGTTAAATCGGCCCGTTCTATAAGAATTTATCTTTTTAAAAATCTCCCAGTACGAAAAAAAAGAATAAAGAAAAATAAGGGGAAGACCTGAACTTATGAGCCGGCCGAATTCACTGTATGAAAAAAAGACTGAAAAGAAAATCTGGTAAAGAGAAATAACTCCAAGAAGTGCAAGAACAGCATATCTAAAAGACTTTCCCGTAATAAAAGAATATAGCGTAACCGGAAACGAGAAAAAAATAATAAAGTTCAGATACTGCATAATTTTATAGAATTTGGCTATATTGAGGAAAATATCTCCCAGAATGCTTTCCCGCGGTCTTTTCAGTATATATAATTCACTCATATCAACTAACCCTCTTGGTATCTGCATAAGTGATCCGGTAAAATAATTCATAAAGTTTCCCTTGATAACAAGGGAATTAAATCTCCCTAGCTCCCTGAAAAGAACAGGGTCGTCGTAAAAATAATATTTCTCAAGAAACCTGTAAGGCATAGGTTCTCCCCCTTTTGCTCGGTATTCTTTTACATTATTGTATAAATAGGGAACTTCCTTCGCCGGTTCGACATTCAGGTTAAGTTCCAGTATTTTCCCCAACATATTGATCTCCGAAATTTTATTAATACCCCGGTAATCAAACAATCTGCTATCCCTTTCAATGTAAAACAAAACTGAAATGGAAAAACCCGCTATCACAATAATGCTTCCCCAAAGGGCAGTTTTATTCCTTCTGTAATAGACTATAACAGGAAAGACAAAAAAGGGTAAAAAAAGATAAAATGGCTTCAGCAGAAAACCCGCCACTAACAGGAACAACAGATAAATATAATCGACAACCTTATCCTGTTTGAGAATTCTAATTATCACAAAAAACAGAAAGATAAGAAAAAAAGTGCCTAAGCTTTCTGTAAGAAGAATCCTTTCCCATCCGAATACCAATAAATTGCAGGATGTAAAAAGCGTAATTAGGAATGATTTCACGGCACTCATGCCGATGATTCTTAAAGTAATATAAAATACTGTAATCCCAATTATTCCAATAAGTGTCTGCACCAGAATAACTTTTTCCATTGCAATAGAAAAAAGATCAGAAGGCATCGGAGCACCAAGACTTCCTGAAAAGTAGGAAATCATGTTTAAAAAAAGAGGGTACACCGGAGTTCTTTCATTATTCACAAAATACTTCAAAAAGTTACCGGTCATCATCTGGCGGCCGAGATAATAATACATCCATGTATCAGGCTGAGCCTGGATACTGGGAAAGTGATAATAGTAAAGAATCCTTATAACCGCTGCAATAAAAATTATGATAAGGATGGGGAATAATTTTTTATATCTTCCAATAAACATTATAAGAAATCAGGTTTGTTTTTCAAAAGGTAATCCGTGATGGTTTCGGCTGCGATTTGTGTACCGATGTTATTGAGATGAGCATCATTGATAAAGAAGGGATAACCTCTGTTCTTCTCCTGGTCAAAGACAGGATAAAGATCTAAGTAGGCGATACTATTTTCCGAAAAAAATTGTCCTAACCTTTTCTGGATGAAATCTTTATTTCCTTTTGGAGGATAGGCTTTTAAATCGTATTTTCCCATTGCATCAGGATAGAGTTGCAGATCAGAAGGAAACAAAGCCACCAAAAAGGGAATATGATTTTCCTCAGCAATTTTCTTTATCCCCAGCATAACTTTTTGAACTTTGGTTTCCTCTGGCGATAGTAAATGGATGCACTCAGGATCAAAGACGCAACCATTGAGGTATACACCTTTACCCAAATAGACAGAGTTATTTGTCAAATGGAAAAGCGGATCAAGGTACCCGCTCAATAGAATGAATAATTGTGATTCCCGAAGGAAGGGAATACTGTATTTGAAGACTATCTGTTTTTTTCGGAGGATTCCGTTTTCGACCATCGAGCAGCAGCTGGATATTTTCGCAGGCAATCCGTTTTTATCCAATTTCTCCCAAATATTATCAGCAAGATCAATAATGTCATTATGAACAAAAAATTCCATTATAATCAAGTCAGGTTTATAATCCAGACCTCGATTTTTTAAAAATACGTAATATGAGTCGGGACTAAGTCCGTCGGCAAAACCGGCATTAATGACTTCCAACTGTGATTTCTCCTGTTTCTTAAGCAATGTCTCCATGAGGGAGGGATACGTAAAACTATCGGAAACGCCATATCCGAAAGTTATAGAATCACCCAGGACGAGAATTCTTTTTTCACCATGAACTTTTTCTAAACTAAAGTCTTTCCCACGGAATCCTAGACTGTTTAAACTCGCATAGGTATTAAAATCTCCCCGGTAATCTACTAGCTTACAAACATGATTTTTGCGAAGTGTAAAGGGAATAAGCGGATCATTTGCAAAACAATCACCACCAGATTGTTTATTTGCGGTAGAGAAAGTGATTTGCGGCTTGAAAATTCTTGTTCCGATTTCACCTAAAAGGATTGTAATCAACCCAATTATAAAAAGTTTGGCGGTATATGAAAGTAATTTAGGATATGCTGTCAAGTACTCCCATACTCTCAAATTTCGAATACCTTGTCAACGGTTATGAGGCTATCACAGTACCAGTCGGTACATGATATCATCACGGTACCAGTCGGTACATGATATCATCACAGTACCATGCGGTACATGATTTCGCTGATGCTCAATTTTCAAGACAATTCTGTGTTCGAAAACTGTGATTACCTGATTTTGCTAAATGATGATTAAGTACACAATACTGGACGAAGCTGGAACTATTTATCTCAAGCTTAATCTGCAAGAAATACTGGAAATAAAACAATATTTTCAGGTTCTAATGATTTAAATAGTACGCAATGAACACTGATCACTCGTGGAATGTTTCGGCAGCTTCATACCATATGATATATGACCATCTGATGAAAGGTGAAGAATCAAAAATCAGGAATTTACGTCCCTTACTGTATAGCTAATATTCGCTTTTTGGGAGAGTTATTCGTTGTACCTTCTCGATATTTTCCTTTGGGGATTTTGCCTGAAAAATAAAAAAACCCCGCATGATGCGAGGCTTTTTTTGGATAATACCCCTTAACGTTGATGATAATCACTGTTAAGAAATCGAGATATTATGTGCGTTTTACATTTTTAGCGCTTGGGCCTTTTGGACCATCCACAACATCAAAGGTAACGGCTTCGCCTACCTTAAGTTCATCAAAGGTAACGCCACTCAGATCTTTCGAATGAAAGAAAAGGTCTTTTACTTCACCTTCGCGGCTAATAAATCCAAATCCTCTATCGGTTTTTGTTTTAATAGTTCCGGTCATAGTATTTTTGTTAGATTTGATTAATTAATCTATTGTATCTCCTTTCTGTAACAGAAGTATAACACATTACTGTTCACATTTCAGACTTAGCTCTCGTCAACTCGGATAAAACCGAGTTCGACTCGGTACCCCCATACTCTCAAATTTCGAAGACTTTATCAATAGTTTCGAAGCTATTTAAAAAACCATTCTATGTTCCTTTAAGATTTATAGAGTAGTATTTACAGAATAATTTGATATAAAATATAAATATGGATTTTCACAAAGAGGCGGATGAGCTTGAAGAATTAGCAAAACAAATAGAATTAGAAAAGCAACGTTTAAAACAGGTATTTGAAAAGAAAGGAATGGTATTACCAGATACTTTATATCGAATTCATTATATTCACCCTGAAACAGTATGTGACAAGGATGGTTATGTTGTTTCTCAAGAATCTTTAGAATTTCCAGACCAACACTCAACGGGCAGTAATAGAACTGTTCCTATAATCCATGAAGATGATCTGGAATTAATTGAAAGATATTTTGCATTTCCTGAATTTCAAAAATCTGGAAAACATTTTACTTTACTTCATCTTGATACATGGAGATTACGACTAATAGGCGCTGATCCTAATACACCCCTTCTTGCACGTGGTGAATATTTTGGTCAAATTCCTCGTAAAGCCATCCTTAAAGAAGAATCGTTTGCCTGGGTAAATGATGGAAAACCTCTCCCCCCAAAACTAAAGGCATTAAACGATCCTGTTATACAAGCATCTGAGGGTTGGTCTCCGATACCTGTAGTACAATTACAGGAAATGAAGTAATTCTCCCTTATGTAAATAGGGACGGTTCTCTTTTAGCCTCGGATTAAGTAATTCTGATTAATTAATAAATTATTTAGAGTTCTTGAAAGCGACTTCTTCAATTGTTCCCTTCCAAAACCGCTTTTGAGAAATACTCCTTTAACATGGTTCGCAGTGTTGTTTTGCCTTTTGTACTTTTAAGATATTTTTCTCTTCTAATTGCGTCTTTCTTGTTTCGGTATGCTTCATAATGAATAAGTTCAAGCGGTGCGAAATCTTTTGTGGAGGTAACATTGAGGCTGTTATGATCTGATAAACGATTCTTAATGTTAAGAGTAAATCCAATGTATATAAAGTTCTTTGAAATACTTTTCAAAACATAAATATAGTAGAAAGTCATGAAAGACTCGGGGGACGCACCAGTCGGTGCATCCCTCGCTATCTCAGTTTTAAAGATTATCTATTTATTCACGGCTTCCATATCATATTGGCTTGCCGTGTACCGAATGGTACGCGGTACCCCCAGTGGGATTCGAACCCGCGATTTACTGGCTGAAAACCAGTCGTCCTAGGCCGCTAGACGATGGGGGCCTATTTTATCATTTACTTTCAATTTTCTTTCTCAGCTGCTTTAATATGTCTCTTGCTTCATTTTGTCCACCAAGACCAAATGCCAATCCAAATGCCAGAGCCAGCATGCTGACAATTCCGGTAAAGAGAATTTTTACCAGTTCTGCTGCGACACCCAATTGAGTCAAAATTATTAAAACAGTAAAAAAGATTATCGTAAACTTAGCAATATTCCCCAAAATAAATGCCTCTTTCTCTCCCAGACCTCTCAAACTATGTCGCACAACATCTGCAGCTAACTTCCCGGTGATTAGTCCGATCCAGCCGATAACCACTACCACAAAAACATTTGGTAAAAAAACCAACAGCTGATTTAGTACATCCCCTACTCTTGGCACTCCCCAGGTTTCCACCGCCGATGTCAAAAAAACAAAAATTATTGTCCAGCGCACAAGTTCTGCCAGTAAATTTGGCCAAATTTTGACATCGTCACTTCTCACTATACCCAGAGTTTCGAGCCACTTTTCTACTCTCAGATATTTAAAGACGATTTTTACTAAATCCTTAAGTAGAGAAGCAATAATAAGTCCTATAAGAAGTATTAATAACCCTGCCATAAATTTGGGTACATAAGCTGTAGTTAGCATTACAAAAGAACTAATAAAAGTATTTAAACTTTCCGTAACCAGATTCATATAATCACCTTCTTTCTCCCTTCCTTAATAATTTTATAATATCCGAATAGTTATATTTTAATTGATTTGAAGTAAATCGTAAAGAAAGGGCTGCCGCGGCATTGGCAAATCTTGCCGAGCTGTCAACGTCATGATTTTTCAAATAAGCGACAGAAAACGCTGCGGCAAATACATCCCCGGCTCCGGTAGCATCAATAATATCTGTAATTTTAAAACCCGGATAATCTTTTTTAATGCCGCCCATATAGATACTACAGCCTCTTTCTTCTTTAGTGACAATACTGATTTTTGTTATTTTACCCCATCCCTTTGCCAGGTCTTCAGCGCCGTTCCAATCTTTTTCAGAAATGACGATAATATCAAACAAAGAAATGATTCTTTCACTATTTTGCCAAAAACGCGAGATAATTTTGCCGTATCTGCCTATTTTTCTGAAGAAACCCTGCGGCAAAAGTACTTTTAAACTTTTTGGGAAATATTTGCAGATAAGTTTAAGGACTGAAATATCTATATTATTTAATATCGGTGCTACAAATAAAATATTTTGTTTCTCTGGTATATTTAAAAGTATTTTTTTTATATCACAAAGCGCGGCATTTTGATAATTTTCTACCCATTGGACTCTTTCTTTTTTAGGATCATAGATATTGCGGAAAACTAAAGTTTTTTCACTTTTTGGTTTAACCGGATAAATAACACTATTTTTCAGGTATTTCCCGGGAAAATCACTCCCTCTGGGAGAAATCAAAAAAGATTGAACTTTTAAGTTTTCAAAAGTTTTTGCGGCAAAATAGACTGAACCACCGGGTCCTAAATATTCTCGATTGTCAATAACATTATGGTCATTAGCTAAATTACCTATGAGGATGGCACTGATCATTTTAAAGAGTAATATTTTTAAAATGCTTGATTTTTGCGATTTTATTATCCATGGTTAAATAAACACCGACTACATCTATTCGCAAGGAAGACGGCAAATCCGGATGAAGTAATTTATAGTAATGTGCCGACTGAATTAGTTTTCGCAGTTTATAAGGAGTAATCGATTCTTCTGGATTTCCAAAAGAACTGTCACATCTTGTTTTCACTTCCACAAAAACCAATATATTTGCCTCTTTGGCAACAATATCGATCTCACTATAACGTTTACGGAAGTTTCGTTCAATAATTTTATATCCAAGTGAGGTTAAGTATTTTGAGGCCGCAATTTCACCTAAGTTGCCTATGGAGAGATTATGTCTTTTCTTCATTTATCTTCTTCAACTGCTCTGCTTTTTTGCCTATTTCACCTCGAAGATAGTACAATTTTGCCCGTCTCACTTTTCCTCTTATTTTGACGTTTATTTTTTTAATCCAAGGAGAAAATAAGGGAAAAATTCTTTCCACTCCGATACCTCCTGTGGCAATTCGTCGAACTGTAAAAGTTTTATTTTTAGCTTCACCTTTTATAGATATCACGATACCTTCAAAAACCTGGATTCGCTCTCTGACTTCTTCTTTTACCTCACGTTTTGCCCGACCGGCTACTTTTTCTTTTTCTATTAACCGATAATGTACCCGGACTGTGTCACCAACGTGAAAGGTAGTTTCACTGTGTATTGCTTGATTTGCCATAAAGGAATTTTAGCAAAATAGCAGTTTATTTACAATACCAACTTTTTTAGCGTTAAAGCATTAGAAACGGCAAAACCGGCAGCATCATTGTTAAAATAAGCATAAACATCTTTTTTGTCAGTGATCCATTTTTTTATTAACTCGGCAAAGCGTTTAAGTTCTGCATCCGAATAATTAGAAGAATATAGAGCTTTGCTGCCATGAAATCGTATATAGATAAAATTTGCTGTTTCTTCTTTTATTTGAGGCCACTGCCGCCAGTCTTGAAAGACCACTGCGGCATTAAATTTCTTCAACAGCTGCCAGGTTTTAGTATCTGCCCAACTTTCATGACGGAATTCGATAGCGTATCGATGATCTCTTTTGAGTAGTTTTAAAAATAATTCAAGTCGCCGAAGATCAATCTTTAGGCTTGGTGGTAACTGCCATAAGACGGCATGAGAATCGACAATGCCGGATAAGTTATCAAAAAATACTTTAAGCGAATCCTGACAGTTTTTTAGCCTCTTAATGTGGGTAATAAATCGGTTGCCTTTAATGGCAAAAACGAAGTGATCAGATGTTTCATGTTGCCATTTCTGAAAAGTTGAAGCCTTTGTTTGTCCGTAAAAAGAAGAGTTGACCTCAACCGTATCAAAATATTGACTGTAATATGATAACCATTTTTTGGTAGATAAACCTTCGGGATAAAACGATCCTCGCCAATGAGAATACTGCCAACCGGAAGTTCCTATATATACATGCCCCATCAGATCAATTTTAGCACGTTCCAGCATTTTTCCATGCGGGAAGTTCTTATTGAAGGATAAATTTTATGCTGGTATAATCTGATAGTAAAAATCAAAGATAAAACTGGGCCGCTAGCTCAACTGGTAGATCAGGCTGAGCCTGACTTTTAAGCTGTGAAATATATTGTTTATGTAATTCAAAGCGAAACAACAAAAAAAATCTATATTGGCCAAACAAATGATTTTGATAAAAGATTAAAACAGCATAATGATAAAACTTTTGATATAAGATCATATACTAAACTACAAGGAGATAGTTGGAAGCTGAAATATAAAGAAGAATACAATAAAAGGGAAGAAGCAATAACAAGAGAAAAGCAACTCAAATCACATAAAGGTAGAGATTGGATAAAAAATAATATTTTGGGCCGCTAGCTCAACTGGTAGAGCAACAGCCTTTTAAGCTGTTGGTTCAGGGTTCGAGTCCCTGGCGGCTCACATTTTCTACGGTTTCCTCCGATTTTCTTAGGATTCTCCAATCTTGGGGTGCTATAATCTACTTATAAAAATGTTATTTGCTTCAAACTCAGCATCTATAAGCCAAGCACTGCCAACCATTACAAATGGGGGAATTAGTTTAGCAGCAATTATAGCATCAGCTTTCTTTGGTGGTTTCTTTGCAGGATTATGGACAAATCACTTTGAATCCAAAAGAAGAATTCATGATAAAAGACATGACAAATACTATGAACACAGAAATACCATTGTTCAAATTGAACACGAGTTAATACCACTTCGGGTAAACATTTCTCGAGACATTGCTTCCATAACAGATGCCATCGTCAACACACGCGAAACAAATGTCAGGTTTATTTTAAGGTTTTATAAATTAAACCTCAGTACAGGTTTAGGACTTCAACTCCTCAGTTTGGACTTAATCAATAAATACGCTGAATTGTACTCGTCCATTGAGACCTTTGATTCAGATATTCAGTATGTTTCTGGCATGGTTTCATCAGTTAGGGAAGATAAAAAGGCTGGAAAAATTGATGATTCAATGGTCGAATCCTATAAAGTATTTTTACCTCAATTAAAAGATGCCTGTGAACAAATCGACCAAAAATCGTTAGAACTTTTGGGAATGTGCAAACTGGCACTTGATAAAGAAGATAAAGAAATTAAGAATAAATATGTAGAAGATGGCAAAGAGATTAAATATGCATTTTATAAAGAATCTCTGAGTAAGAAATATGAAGGAATTAAGAAAGAAGAAGACGGTTCATTACATAAAGACGAAAAGCAACCAAAATTTGTTTCTCCATTTTTAGACTTAAAAAAAGTACTTATTACCCAAGCAAATATGTGATTGTGAGAATTAACTTAGCCTTGAGAAGATAAAAATTAGTTTTGTAAACTGTCTTTACAAATTTATGTTGGATTTATTAAAAAAAGCAAAACCATCTGTTTTTATAGCCCGCCCTTGGGACGCATCCTTTGCTGAGCTTTATGAGGTGATTAAAAAAAGTTTACTTGGAAAATGGGAAATTAACGATGGACCACTAGTAGTTAAAGAGGATGAAGCTCAGGCAAATAGAGAGATGTTTATTAATAGAAACAAGCAGTTGTACGAGCAAATAGTTTTAGGTATAAAAAAATCGGATGTTTTTATTGCAGATGTGACAAATGCTAATGCAAATGTGATGATTGAATTGGGAATTGCGATTCAATTAAACAAAAATATAATTATTGTAACCGGACAGGATAGGAATAGACTCCCTTTTGACATACAAGGATTTAAGGCAGAAAAATATAGTTCTAGCGACAGTCTGAGTAAAATAATTGAAAGAGAGGTCTCACTTTATTTATCAATTAAAGAACAAACATTTGATAATCCATTTTCAGAAAGCCATATTACCGTGTCCGATGGAAAGTTAACTGGTCATAGAGCAATAATGCCAATTAAGCTTTCAAAACCGATTAAAAATTTAAAACTGAAAATAGAATATAAATTTGTTAATGTATCCGAAGAGCAAGATTGGCTAGGCATACATCTCCGGGCATCTCCATCAATTCAACCCTCCGAATTATTGTATGTTAGGTCAAATGGCAGTCTTGAAATAGTAACTCTGCCTACCCGGCCTAATTTTTCTAGTGGCGAGGACAAAGAAAATATAGAGAACAGTCTAGATGATGGTTTCACAAGATTAGAAGTGATTCTTGACGGTAACAAATTATTAGCTTCTACGGCAACAAAAGAGTTATTTGATGAACTAATTCAAATTGAATCATTTGGTAATATATTCCTCCAAGCAAATGCGCATAGTCAGGATTCAAGTAAACGAGATAGTCTTGAAATTGATTTCAGAAATTTAGAAATCATCAACTTGGATACAACAACTCCTATTTAAACAAAGGCAGGAACTTGTATTTGGTGTTGCTGAAATGTTTGGTAAACTTTATTAAAGTATGCTTCCAAGGTGTTCCATTCTAGGGACACTTGGTTCACCGACTATTACTCCAACAATTACTCTAACCTTGACTCCGATTCCCTCTTTAACTCTAATTCCAACGGTTTATTCTCAAATATTTTTTCTCAAAGATAATGAAGATAATCAATCAAAGTTGTGTTAGAAGAACGACTTATTTCTTTTTTTTCTTAATTCTTTACGTTGAAGAAATGCCGCTATTCCCATTAACCCCCCTCCAGATATTATTAGGATTAAAGCAAGTAAACCTCCGGATAAGCCAAATGGCCCAGATGTCTGAGAAGAAACCGTTGCCGGTGTCTCCTCAGGTACATTGGTTGGTGTATTCGTTGGAGTAAGAGTAGGTCTCGGAAGAGTAGGTTTTAGGGATTTAGATGTAGGTTTTGGCGATGGTGGGATAGTAGTCTGTGGCGAAGGAGTTGGGGTATCCGATGAACTGGAAGTGGGTGTTGGTGTCAGATTAGGGGTAGCGGTTGGAGTAAAAGTGGGAGTAATACTTGGAGCTGGAGTGGAAGTTACAGTCGGTGTAGCTTCTTGAGCCTTAACGCCTGTTGAACTAATAAATAGATAACCAGTTAGAAATATGACAATGGTATATAAATAAATTAGCTTTCCCACGATTGTATAGACAGGTTGCTTAATATTGTAACATAAACTGTAGGTTTAATCTTAATAGGATGGAGGTTGCTTTAATTCCTAAACAATGTAAACCTTTGCGGGATTGGGTTTATGTTAGTAACTTTGACTTAATTCTGAAATATCTGCAAAGGGATAGAGTTATGAAGCTGATTGTATATGGAAATCCACTCATTTCAATTCGTCTTTTTATCAAAACCGATATTTTCTAGCGCTTTCTTAATTCCATACAGCCGTATGTCATGAAGAAATATTTCCATTTTCTCAACCGCAGAAAGCATTTCAATTAAAGAAGTGGCATCCTCTTGGGCATACATTTCCGCATCATAAGGGCGTATACGGTGCCAACGGGAAAGTGTTCGTTTATATACCCACTGAGCAAAAGTAAGTTGCTGTATTCTTGCTAAAGGCACTTCAGCAGTCATCATTTCTCTCATTAATATCTCAAGAGGCATATTAGTTACATCAGTTCCATCACTAAATTTGTCGTTAACTACTTGACAGTTGTATTTAGCGGAAATCAGATTTCTATCTAACAAATGAGCGCTACCGATTCTGGTAAAAACACCTATAACGCCAGGAAGACTGGCTAAATTGCCTAATTGAGTGGCTAATTCATGATCCAGAAGAACTGTGGCTCTGGCATTTTGTTTTATATTTGATTCAAAAAGAGAAATTGCCTCATCAACATTCCCTTCTTCCAGTAATTTGTAAAAAAAATGAGCAATTGCCTCTTCTTCGAGCTCTCTTGGATATTCTGTGACTGATGTTCGTTCAGTTGCAACTTGTATTCTACCAGGGAAAGCTTGTTCTAGGTAACGAACGCCAGCTACGATTGCCCTATGGAAAGTATAAGAAGAGTCATTTTCAACTTCTCTCCAGCGATCATTTAGACGAGAAACATCATTACGAGTAAAATTGCAGATGGCCAGCTGCATAGCTACAGAAGGCAGAACTCCTTCTGATTGAAACCTGGTAATTTCATCGGCTGTACGTACACCTTGCGGATCAGCATTCTCGACAAATAAAACAATATTGCCTACTGGATTTTTTCTTGCGAAATTGGCAATATCGCCCCACATTACTTCTAGTCTGGAAGCATTGTTATTTTCGTGAGGGCCTGTATAAATTATTATAGGCGCATTTTGATCCATACGGGTAAACTCTTTCGCATCTTTTTCTATCGGCAAAGTCATAGCAGTCATTATTATATTATAGGTCTGTTAATAACGCAATTAAATGTCAACCTGAATAAAAAGATACAATTGATTGTATATGGAAATCCACTCTTCTATAATGTTCGAAGAAAGGTAACTCGGGCTCACAAAAACCTATAGTTAGTACTCCTCCATTATTTCTGTTATAATTCATTCCCGAAATAATATATTCATCTTGATATATTTCTTTATTTAAACCTTCCCAATATGATAGAACAACAACATTCTCTTATAGGAAGTATTAGTCAGAAATTACTCGAGGATTATATGAGTCATCCCGCTATCGGGTATGAGATGGGTTTTGCTGCAGTAACACGAGAAGATTTTAAAAGTGGAGTATCTTTTAGTAAAGCTTTTGATCGTCTATGCAAACGGATTGTAGTTTTCGAATCACCAGTATATCAACCTATCGGAGAAACTGAAGTGTTAGCTAAAGATCCAAATGAAAATGGACGTGTACTCCAAAACACAAAAATTATTGACGAAATGGAACTTTCTTCCGAACAATATGTCTTCGCATTAGCTACTTTGGCTAGGTGGTTGCCTATCTGCTTAATGCAACTTTCAGGTGTACATGAGCCTTTTGTGAAAATGTCTATTAGTGAAAGTAAAGTTGTACAAAAAATTGGCAGAGGAGCTATAATGATTTTTGGAGAAGGACTTTATTGGTTAGGATATGCACTTTTTCCTAACTTTTGTAATGACATGAATGATAAGTTACCAATTGGTTTGACGAGAGAACATACTTTACAAAAAGTTGCTAGGCAAAGGGCAGTAAGAGATTTATGGCGAAAGTAAGGAATATACAAGAATATATTCATATAATTGCATGTAGTAATTATTCTAAATCTCAAAAATGCTCATAATCACGATATTCAGACTCCCATAGACTGTCACAACAATCCACAACCAGGTTCAACCTCGTATCTTAAAACAATTATTCCTCGTCGCATTCAAGGTATTTTACTGGTATAATATGAATAAGACACGATGTCCGTGTCTTTTTTTGTTTTTCGTATGCAGATAAAAAATATTGCCATTATCGCCCATGTTGATCACGGTAAAACTACCCTTGTTGATGCCATGCTGAAACAGACGCATACCTTTCGCGATAACCAGAAAGAGATGGAGGAAACACTGATCATGGATTCAAACGACCTGGAAAAAGAAAAGGGTATTACTATTTTGTCGAAAAATACAAGTATTTTTTATAAAGCGACAAAGATCAATATTATCGACACTCCCGGACATGCCGATTTCGGAGGTGAAGTAGAACGCGTTTTAAATATGGCCAGCGGTGCGCTTCTTCTGGTTGACGCCGCAGAAGGGCCGCTTCCGCAGACAAAATTTGTCTTAAAAAAAGCGCTGGACGCCAAACTGAAGATTATTTTGATTATTAATAAAATAGACAAGAAAGATGCCAGGCCCAAAGAAGTAATTTATGAGATAGACAACTTATTCTTGGAATTGGCTCATCATGAATCTCACCTGAATTTCACGACTCTTTTTGCCGTTGGCCGTGACGGTAAAGCGTTTACAGAATTGCCGTCAAATTACGATCCGCAGTCCGCAGGAGATCTTAGTCCAATTTTCGACACAATTTTAAGGGAAATACCAAATAGTGCAGTTGCCGACAGGTATCCGTTTCAAATGCTTATCTCAACACTAGACTATGATAACTATGTGGGAAAGATTTGTATCGGTAAAGTCACGAGCGGAGTTTTAGCAAAAGATGAAAATATTTCCTTAGTTGAGGATGATAAAGTATTGGCTATTTATAAAGCCCAAAAACTATATACCAGTATCGGATTGGAAAGAAAAGAAGTTGATAAAATTTCCTCAGGTGATATTGTAGGTATCGCCGGAATTCCGGAATTATCAATTGGACAAACGATTACCAATCCTGGACATGCACAAAGTTTGCCAAAAATTTATGTTGAAGAACCAACTATCAAAATCACTATCGGGCCAAATACCAGTCCTCTTTCCGGCAAAGATGGCAAGTATTGCAGCAGTGCACAAATAAAAGAAAGACTGACCAGGGAAAGGGAAACGAACCTGGGGCTGCGTATAAAAGAAGATCCGCAAAGCGCAAATTTTATAGTTGCCGGTCGCGGCGAATTGCATCTGGCAATCCTCATTGAGACCATGCGGAGGGAAGGTTTTGAAATGGAAATATCCAAACCCCAAGTAATCTATAAGACGGTGAATGGAATTTTTTCCGAACCGTACGAAGAGGTTACCATTGATGTCTCCCGTGAATATGTTGGGACAATTACAGAAGAATTAGCGAAAAGAAAAGGCGAGATGTTAAATATGCAATCAATACAGAACGAGATCACCCGCTTTGTTTATAAAGTCTCCAGCCAAAACCTTCTCGGTTTAAGAAATATTCTGATGACCAAAACACGAGGAACCGCTCTTTTGAATACTTATTTCATCGGTTATTTTCCAAAAGCGGGTAAGCTGGAAAGACAAAGAAACGGGATGCTCATCGCTTTTTCCTCAGGAATATCGCTTTCGTTTGGCTTGGAAAATGCCCAGGAGAGAGGAGCTCTTTTCATTGGACCGGATGTTGCGGTTTATGAAGGCATGATTGTCGGCGAATCCGCGCGAGATAAAGACATTGAGGTCAACGTTTGTAAAGCAAAAAAACAAACAAATGTCAGAAGCGAAACCGCTGATATCGCAATACAACTTACTCCGCCAATAATTCTTTCTCTTGAACAGGCTCTGGATTTCATCAGTGAGGATGAGCTTTTGGAAGTAACCCCAAAGAATATTAGAATAAGGAAGAAGTATTTAACCTCCGTAAAGCGGAAAATTATGGAAAGAAAAGAAAATAATTGATACAAAATTCATATATATTCCACCATCTCTTCTTGCGGCTTTCTTGCTTTTCTTTCCGGATCTTCATTTCCAAAACCTATAATCAGTGCCGCAACCGGAAGCAGTTTTGTTCTTAATATTTTCTTAACTGGTTCTTCTTGAAAGGATCCTACCCAGCAGGATCCATATCCTAGGGCGGTTGCAGCAAGAACTGCAAAAGAGGCAGCAATGGTCGCATCCTGGACACTATATAAGTTTTCACCTCTTACTCCAAATCGCTCTTTTGCGTTTTTCGGATTCGTGCAGAAAACAAGTATTAGGGATGAGCTTGGTATAAATTCCGGGTTCTGCCGATTGCAAAATTTAGCAAATCCGATTCTCTTGTCTTTATTTTTGATGGCAAAAACTTTGTAACTTTGCAAATTTCCGGCAGAAGGAGCAAGGCTAATAGCCTTTAATATTTTTTTTATATCTCCCTCTGGAATCTTTTTATCGGGAACAAATTGCCTAATCGATTTTCTTTTTTCTAAAATTTGGAATAAATTCATTGTTTAAGTTAATGCCTGTACATTATGCGCTTTACTTTCACGCATACCCGCTTCTGTAACTCTCACAAATTGAGCATTTCTTTGCAGTTCTTGAATTGTTCCAGCATTACAATAACTCATACCGCTTCTCAGAGCTCCTAAAAGTTGATAAATGACATCAATTACTTTTCCTTTATATGGAACCAGCGCTTCAATCCCTTCTGGAACCACGGTATTTAGTTTCTCGACATCTGTAATTTCACTACTGGCCATTTTTCGGTCCGCAACAGCCAGAAATGAAGCAGCACCCCGGTGAGCCTTATATTTAAGTCCATTTCTTAAAATTATTCCTCCCGGAGATTCATCAGTCCCGGCAAACCAGCCGGCTAACATACAAGACGCGGCTCCGGAAGCTAAAGCTTTGGTTATATCTCCGGGATAGTTGGTCCCACCATCGGCAATAATCGGGATATTGAATTTTTTTGCCATTTTACTGCATTCTAAAACTGCCGAAAATTGTGGCACACCAACGCCTGCCACAATTCTGGTGGTACAAAGACCCCCGGGACCAATTCCTACTTTTACCGCATCAACACCAAGTTTAATTAAATCTTTAACTGCCTCAGGAGTGGCTACATTACCACCGATAAGATTAATATCAAATAGTTTACGGACTTTTTTTACCGCTCTTAAGGCTACTTCATTATAACCATGGGCAACATCGACTACCAGAATATCAACACCATTGGAAGCTAAAGCTCTTGCCCGATCAAGAAAATCTCCAACAGCACCGATTGCCGCACCAACTCTAAGTCTCCCATATTTATCTTTGGTGGACAGCGGATATCGGCTGAAATGTTCCAAACTTCTTGAAGTAATCAACCCTTTCAATTTTCTTTTGTTATCAATCAGCGGTAATTTTTCTATTTTATATTTTTTTATCAGTTCTTTGGCTTTATTTATGGAAACAGAAGGCTCGGCATAAACTAATTTTTTAAAAGGAGTCATCAATTGATAAACATATGTATCTCCATCATCACAAAATAATGTATCACGTCTAGTCAAAATGCCGACTACCCGCTCTTTTTCATCAACAATGATAAAACTGTTTACTTTATTTAAAGCCGCTTGTTCACGCGCATAGGAAACAGTGGCAGAAGGAGGCAAAGTAAAAGGTCTGTAAAGAATAAATCCCTCATGACGCTTTACTCTTTTTACTTCGCCAACTTGTCTCTCAATAGGCATAAACCGGTGAATAATTCCTATTCCTCCGGCATGAGCAAGAGAAATTGCCATTTCACTTTCAGTTACTGTATCCATATTGGCGGAAATAAAAGGAATATTTAAAGTAATGTCTCTAGTCAAATATGTTCTAGTTGATACATCTCCTCGATGAGCAACTTTACTTCTTTTGGGAACTAGAAGAACATCATCGTAAGTTAAACCAAGAGATATATCTAGTTGTTTAGGCATAAAAAAATTAATGTTTAATAATAGCGCTTCTTTCTGCTCCTATCGATATATATTTTATCGGGACTTTCAATACTTCTTCTATCGCCTTAAGATATATATGGCAATTTTTGGGTAAATCCTGGTATTTTTTTATTTTTGACAAATCATAATTCCAACCAGCAAAATTTTCGTATTCTGGCTTACATTTTTCAAGATCCGAAATTGATATAGGAAAATCTTTTATTTTTCTGCCGTCTAATTTATAATCAGTGGCTATTCGCAAATTAGGCAATCCGCTTAAAACATCAAGTTTTGTAATTGCTAAACTGGTACAACCGTTGAGACGCTTTGCATATTTTAACATTACCAGATCAAGCCAGCCACAACGCCTTGGTCTTTTGGAAACGGTACCAAATTCGCTGCCTCTTTTTTGTAAATATTGTCCGGTAGTATTTATAAGTTCTGTCGGAAACGGACCTCCTCCTACCCTGGTGGTATAAGCTTTCACAATGCCCAAAACATCAAGTTTCTGCGGTGGAAAACCAACAAATGAAAAAACACTGCCGGAGATGGTATTCACCGCAGTAGTATAAGGATAAGTACCAAAGTTGCCATCTAAAAATGTCCCGTGTGCTCCCTCAAAAAGAATTGCTTTTCTGGGCAATTCTCGCGAAACTATCGCACTCACATCCCCCAGGTATTTCTTCAATTTTAAACCATAAGATTTATATTCTTTAAATATATCAAAAGCAGTAATAGAAACTTTATATCCAAAAACCGATTCTATTCGTCTTTTAACTTTAGGAAACTCTTCTTCTATTCTCTCCTTTAGCACTTTTGGGTTTATCAAATCAATCATTCGAACCCCATGTCTATTATTTCTATCCTCATAACAATATCCAATCCCCAGTTTGAGACTGCCCACTTTTTTGTTTCCTTTTGACTCTTCTGTAGCTGCGTCGAGCAATTTGTGATAAGGCATCACAATGTTGCATCGCCCGTCAATGGTTAAATCAATTTTATATTTCTTCTTTTGCAAATATTCGATTTCAGCAATTAAAACATCTGGAGTAATCACCACTCCCTGGGCGATAAGAAGTTTTTTTTGCCATAAAACTCCTGACGGCAAAAGGGATAAAGGAAATTTTTCTCCTTTTAAAACTACCGTATGACCTGCATTATTGCCTCCATTAAATCGCACAACGTACTCTGCTTTTTGGGCAAGGAAATCTACAATTTTCCCTTTTCCTTCATCACCCCATTGGAGTCCGATTACAACAGTTGGTATCATGACAATACTTTTTTGGTAATCTTTTTTGCTAAACCCAGATATTTTTCCAAAGAAGCTATTTTTAGTTTTTTCTTATCTTCACTTTTAATCGGCAAATCATCAATCAGTTTATGAAAATTTTTCTTATCAAATGTTTTTCCGCGAGTTTTTTCTTTTAGAATCTCAAATGCGTCTTTATAGCCGCGACTTCGCAGATATGTCTGTACTCCCTCAGAAAAAATTTCCCAGTGACTATCTAAGTCTTCCTTCATTTTAGAAGGATTAGGAGTTATACGAGAAAGTCCGGATAAAATACTATCCCAGGCAAGAATGGTAAATCCAAAAGCCAGTCCAAAATCACGCTTTATAGTGCTGTCTGACAAGTCTCGCTGAAGTCGAGTAACAGCCAGTTTTCTTACAAAAAATTCAAAAAAGGTGTTTGCCAACTGTAAATTCCCTTCGGCATTCTCAAAAGTGATGGGGTTAATTTTATGTGACATGGTAGAAGATCCGACTTCTTCCGCTTTTTTCTTTTGGAGAAAATACTCGAAACTGATATACCACCAAATATCCTGTACCAGGTTTAATAGTATATTATTCAGTCTCTTAAGATTGTCAAAAAACATCAGCCAGTTGTCATAAGGAATGATTTGAGTAGTGACAATATTCGGCTCAAGTCCCAAGGATTTAATAAATTTTTGGCTAAGAATAGTCCAATCATATTCAGGATACACAAAGTCAAGGGCGTTGAAATTGCCGATTGCACCGGTTAGTTTTCCCTGAAACTGATGAGTTTTTATTGATTGTCTTTCACTAATTATTCGCTGGTAAAAGACGGCTAATTCTTTTCCCATAGAAGTGGGTAGAGCTGGTTGTCCGTGAGTGCGCCCGAGCATTATATCGTTTTGACAACTGATGATCAGCTCGCGAAGTTTACCGGTTAATAGCTGCAATTTAGCTGCTAAAACTTCTTTTCGAAATTCAGAAAGCATAAGAGCATATGATGGAATATTGATGTCGTATGAAGTCAGTCCTATATGGATAAAAGGAATTAAATCCCGAAGTGTTGTTTTTTCGATTCTTTTCTGGAGATAGTATTCCACAGCTTTAACATCATGATTGATCTTTTTTTCTATAACTTTTACCGCCAATGCATCTTTCAATCGGAAATTTTGCCAGAGATGATTTAAAAATTGGGTTTCACCCTTATTAATCTTTCGGACAATCTTGGTACATTGAGACAAAAATATTAGGTAGCTCACTTCAATTCTCACTCTATATTTGATAAGGGCAAATTCGGAGAAATAGGCAGCTACTTCCTCCATCTTATCTTGGTTTCTGCCATCCAAAATACAGATTGCTTGTAATTGGTCTTCTTTAAACATATTAGAGTTATTGCGTAATAAGTAAAACAATATAAAGTATGCGTCATTCTGGTAAGCCCCGATTTAATCGGGGCGCATCCAGAATCAAAATGATTCATTTTAGAGATTCTGGACAAGCCAGAATGACAACTGATTAAGTAATAATTTTTGTGATTTTTTTCACTTTTATTGCTTTTTCTATCTCCATCGCTATTCTTCGACCAAAACTTATAGCTTCACCAAAATGATATTGGCTATAGGGAGTAAAACTTGTTCCAGGAGAACCGGGAATTCGCAGTGATAAATCGTAAACCATAATTTTTTCTTTTGGCGGTCCGGGGATAACAGCAGTTTGCAAAGCAAACGGCCCAATTATTCCAGGCGCTACTATCTTTTTTGCAGCCTTGACAAGTTTTTCGGCTAAATCGAATGCTTTTTCCAAGGTGGATTCTTTCACAGTCACCGCTATATGTCCTGATTCGATATATGAAGGGATGACATCATCTCTTACTTCCTGCTGCTGCCAGGTAGGCAGTCTTATCAGACCATCAATATTTGTCTGCCTTCTGATATCTGTTCCTAGCAGTTGAAGAAAATTATCAAGAGGAGAATAGAAGAAATTGAAATTTACTTGGGCGCCGATCAGATATTCTTCAATCACCGCACTTTTTAAGTCTTCTCTTTTAATTTTTCCATTATTAATCAATTGTTCTGCCTTTTTCCTGTATTCAGTGAGGTCTCTGGCGAAAAAGAAAGCCCTCTCATAACCGCGAATTGCTTCTTTTACTTTGACAATTACTAGCCGGTCAATATCTTCAGCTTTTTTAAAATGTTTCGGATAATCAATTTGGGCTTTTTCTAAAAGTTGATATTGATTAAATTTGCCTGTGCGTTCCTCATATTTTAAAAGATATTTATTACCAAAAATAGGAATGGGGAAACTTTTTTCCAGTTTATCCAAATCACAATACACTTGGATATATCTGTGAGGTATGAAAATACAATTCTTTTTTTTCAGGGCTATGATGACTTCTTTATTTGTTAGTTCTTTAAATGAGTCTACAGTTAAAGGGTAATCAATCAGATTTCGGTAATAATGTGTATAAGTCTTTTCTCTTCCCTTTTGAACAATAACTAAGGTTTTAAAACCCAGCTTTTTGGCACCTAGACAGATTTCAAGAGCGCTATGCCCACCAAGAGTGGCAATTACAGGTTTATTCAACATATATAATACCTTAAATTTTAATAACGGGTGACGCGAGCGAGGGCATCCCATCAAGCGCGCAGAATATAGGTTTCGAGCACTTGTATGGGAACCGCAAGCGGCAGGACCCGTAAATTAAGATTTTAATCTAAAACTTCATCAAGTCTTTTTTGCTTTATAGCTTCTTTAATTTCGCATGCTATACGTCTTCCGGTACTCATTGGTTTTTTAAAGAATAAATCGGTATAAGGTGAGCCATTAATATATAAATTTGTCCCGGCGACTATTCTACAGGAAATCTCAATACAATAAAACTCCTGGTTTGTGGTAATAACGGTTTCCAAACAAAAAGGTCCATATAATCCTTTGGACGGGGCTAATTTTTGAGAGATCGTCACAATCTTTTCACCCATTTCATAAACCTTTGGCAGCAGAGACTCCCGAAGTACTATAGGGAAATTACCAATCACGGTATACGAAGGATCTGCATTTATCTTTTTCTGAAAATATGCAGGTAGTCTGCCTATTCCATCTACATTTGATTCATAGCGTCTGTCAACTCCCAAAAGTTCAATCCTTTTAAATATTGGAGAATAAAAATATTGCAGATATACAGGTATACCGATAATATATTCCTGAATTAAATATCTTTTTTTAACGAAATTACTGCTAATAATCTTTTCCCTTAATTCTTTTCTGCTGCCGGCTAAGAAATAACCACTTCCGCCTTTCGCACCATACAGTTTAACAATAACCGGTCGGTCAACCCCGCGGATATTTGGAAATATTTTGGGTAATTTCAGACCGGCGTTCTTTAACCAATTATGTTGCTTTATCCTGTCAGCTTCAATATCTAATATTTTTTTATTACCAAAATAATGAAACGGGAAGCTTAGCTTTCCTAAATCTTTTAGATAGGCTACAAAAGAACCATGAGGAATTATTATCACATTCTTTTTTTTTAGTTTATTTCCTAAGTTTAAAAATTCTTGATATGAATTTAGACTAATTATTTCATCGATAAAATTAAACCTCTTATAAAAAGAAACTCTGTCTCGGGTAGCTATTGCCAGTGTAGTAAATCCTTCATCTTTGGCACCTTTAAGGATCTGCAAGGCAGAGTGTGAAGCAAGAGTGGCAATAGTATATTTCATAGTGATATTATCTAATCCTTAATTCATCTTCTCTATAAGTAATATTTAATGGCTTAATAACAACTTGTTTTAGGCCTTTTTCTATTTTTCCACCAACCCAAGCTTTTATTTTATTTTTTTTAGCAATCTCCAATACTTTATTTGCTTCATCATGTGGTATATAAACAGCAAATCCTGCGCCCATATTAAAAGTCGCATACATCTCCCGGATTGATAATCCAGAATATTTCTGGATAAAGGAAAATAATTCTGAAGTTGGAGGATTTTTATCTATTATATAACTGAAAGGCTTTCTTGCTCTCATCAGTTTTCTCCACCCATGACCGGTAATATTCACCATATAATGGATATCAATTCCTTTTTCCTGCATGTCGTGTATAACTCTGCTATAGGAAACAGTAGGAGTTAATAGTACTTCGCCGTACAATCTACCATCTTTCAGTTTTGTAGCGAATCCCAACTTTGATTTATCTGCTATTTTTCTAGCCAGTGTCAATCCATTAACATGAATTCCGCTGCTTTCAAATAATATAATCACGTCCTCTGCTTGTATTCTTTCACCCATTACAATTCTCTCCTTAGGTTTAATTATTCCGAATGCAGCTCCAGCGAGATCAATTGTATTTTGACTAACAATACCATTTAATGTAGGAGTTTCTCCACCACCCCAGCTAATTTTTTCGCTATCGCATGCTTTTTTCCATCCATCGATGAAATCCCTTGTTCTTTTTTTATCTGATAACCATTCCGAATTTCCTACGGCCCAGTAGGACATTATAATTAATGGTCTTGCTCCAACAGAAGTCAGATCCATTACTATTGATATAACAGTATCATTGGCAATTGCATCGTAATAAGTTTTACCGGTTATTTTTCTCATCTCATCGGCAATCAAATTCTTAGTTCCCAAGCCTTCCTCAACTATTGCAAAGTAGCAATCAGAAGCTTCAATGATATAAGCAGTCTCTCCACGACTTTCACTTATCTCTTTAAATCCACTTCCGTTTAAGTTGTTTTTAGTTGCAAGTCCTGCAACCTGCGCCATCTTTTTGACAGGATCAAGTAGGTTATAATCAACACCGGATTTTTTATAAGAAAAACTCATTTAAACCCTTTCTTTCCTATATCTTTTCTATAATGCATACCGGAAAAATGAACTCCATTCTTACCTATATTTTTATAGACCTTTTTTATCGCCTTCTTCAGATTTGTTCCCCTCGATGTCACTCCCAATACTCTGCCGCTGTTTGTGACAATTTTTCCATTTATTTTTCTTGTCCCAGCGTGAAAAGCTATAACTTCTTTCTTTTCTGTTAATTTGTCCAATCCAAAAATTTCTTTCCCTTTTTCATATTCACCGGGATATCCTTTTGAGGCTAAAACTACACAGACAGCTGAACCTTTCATCCACCTTAATTTAATATTTTTTATCCGTTGGTTAAGTATTGCCTGAAATAAATCTATAATGTCTGATTTCAGAAGAAATAATACCGGTTGAGTCTCTGGATCTCCAAAACGACAGTTATACTCCAGTACTTTAGGACCATCTTTGGTCAAAATCAAACCCGGATAAAGAATTCCTTGATAAAGGCATCCTTCTTTTGCCATAGCAGCAATTGTAGGTGCAACAATTTCTTTTTCAATTGTTTTAATTAATTTTTTATTAACAAATGGTACCGGAGCATAAGCTCCCATGCCACCGGTATTGGGTCCGCGATCACCATCAAAAACAGGCTTATGATCTTGGGAAGGAAGAAGAGTAACAAAATCTTTCCCGTCTATTGCTACCATAAATGATACTTCCTGTCCTTTTAGACATTCTTCAATTATTACTTTATTGCCCGAATCACCAAAAAATTTGTCAACCATTAATTGTTTAAGAAATTTTTGGCCAGAAGGCTCATCTTTGCAGACAGCGACACCTTTTCCTGCACACTGACCATCAGCTTTTATAACCAACGGATATTTTTGAGATTTCAGGAATGTTTTTGCAAGAGGATAATCGTCAAAAACTGCAAATTGGGCAGTTGGAATTTTATACTTAAGCATCAATTTTTTTGCAAAAACTTTTGAGCCTTCTATTTGGGAAGCTTTTTTTGAGGGCCCAATAATTTTTAATCCTTCTTTTTCAAATAAATCTACAATTCCATAAATTAAAGGAACTTCGGGCCCAACTACGGTTAAATCTATTTTTTTGCTCTCTGCAAATTGGACTAATTTATCCAATTCTTCGGCTTTAATAGAAACAGTTTCAGCAATTTCTTCTATTCCCAGATTTCCCGGAGCACAATAAATTTTTGAAACTCTTTTCGACTGAGCAATCTTCCATACCAAGGCATGTTCCCGTCCGCCGGAACCTATTACTAAGACTTTCATAAATGGAATTATTTGATAATTACTCTCCCTCTTTTTACTTTTAATCTACCTTCACAAAAAAGAGCAACAGATTCAGGAAGAACTTTGTGTTCTTCTTTTTTCATTCTCTCATATAAAGATTCTACGGTATCTCCTTTTAAAATCTTAACTTTACTTCTCAAAATTACCGGTCCCTGATCGACTTTTTCTGTAATAAAATGTACTGTTGAACCGGTTATTGGATAGCCATGATCAATAGCAAATTGTACCGCTTCATCAGTTACCAAACCTCTGATGGCTTTTATTTTGATACCGCCTGAGAGCTTTATATATTTAGCTGCTCCATCTGGAAGTAGACCCGGATGTAAATTAATAGTTCTATTAGGGAAATATTTAATAAAATTTCGTGAAAGAATAAGCATCCAACCGGCCAGAACTACTAAATCAACTTGATATTTTTCTTTTAGCAACTTTCCTAAAGCCTCATCATACTCAAGTCTACTTTTACCACGCCTAAGAAAATCTCGGAGATCCAAGACTTCAGTCTGTATCTTTCTTTTTTTAGCTCTAATTAAACCGTAGGCATCTTCTTTGTCAGATACTACCACTACTACTTTGCCATTTTTAATTTCTCCCTTATCAATAGCAGAAAGGATTGCGGCCAGATTGCTACCGGTGCCTCTATTAGAAAGAAGAACAGCGATTCTTTTCATTATCTTAATGATCAATAATCAATTCCAGGTGCCGGAAATTTATGGCAAAGACCTTTTACTTCTTTGGCAATGGCGAGTAGTTTTTTATTTTTCCAAAGTTCGGCTTTGACTTTTTTGACAAATTTTGACCTTTCTTCTTTGGCCTTTGGCAAACGATAATGATCTACTTCATCGGTTACCTCAACAATCCAGTTCCCAATTTGCTTCATTTCTTTCTCTTTCATATTCCTGGTAGTTACGATGGGTGTACCCAGTCGTACTCCTGAAGGATACATAGGCGGATTTTGGTCATGTGGAACGGTATTGTAATTAGCAACGATATTGGCTACTTCTAGCGCTTCAGCCACGATATTACCGATCACTTGCTGAGGCCGAAGGTCAATAACGATAAGATGACTATCTGTCCCGTTAGTCGTTAACTTCAATCCGTTTTGTTTAAGTGTTTCAGCGAGCGTTTTTGCGTTCTTTACTATTTGCTTGGCATATTTTTTGAATCTGGCTGTGGCAGCTTCCTTGAAACAAACGGCTATGGCAGCAGTCACATTGTCATGCGGTCCACCCGAAAGTCCTGGAAATACAGCCCGATCAATTTTTTTGCCCATGTCCTGATCCCTTTCAAGACCCCGATCCGTAACCATGAGAACTGCTCCACGTGGTCCGCGAATCGTTTTATGGGTCGTAAACATCACGACATCAGCAAAGGGTACGGGTGAGGGGTATGCACCGCCAACAACTAGTCCTGCAACGTGCGCAATATCTGCTAAAAAGAACGCATCCACACTATCAGCGATCTGGCGCCATTTTTCCCAGTCAAAAAACCTCGGATAGGCTGTTGTACCCACAATGAGCATCTTTGGTTTTTCTTTTTTGGCGAGTATCGCCACTTTTTCCATGTCCAACCAGCCATCTGGTTCGACATTAAATTGGACAGATGTAAAATATTTTCCAGAAAAGGTGACATTCGGATGACCATGAGTAAGATGCCCGCCACCTGAAAGCTTTAATCCCATAATTTTGTCGCCGGGGCTGAGAAGTGCAAAGTACACCGCGGAATTAGCAGGAGATCCGGAATATGGTTGAACATTAGCATGAGGTACCTTAAAGAGCTTCTTGCAGCGCTCTATAGCGAGCATTTCAATCCTGTCAATATATCGATTTCCCTGATAATACCGATGAGCTGAATATCCTTCGGAATATTTATTCGTGAGCACCGACCCAAGCGCTTCCAACACGGCAGCAGAGGTATAATTTTCCGAAGGTATCATTTCTAATACATCTTTTTGTCTTTGAGTTTCCTTCTTTATCCAATAAGCTATTTCTGGATCTGTTCTTGTAAGATTTTTTAGATTATTCATCATTTACTCCTTTATCTGTTTTGAAAATAAATAACAACTGTTATCTTTTTTCAAAAATATCTTTTTTAAAATTATAATTGACATTCATCGGATATTTTCCGGTAAAACAGGCAGTACAAAGTGCTGACTCATTTTGCCCTGAAGCTTTAATCAGCCCCGCTAAACTTAAATAATGGAGTGAGTCACTCCTCAAGAATTTTCGGATTTGAGATACAGTTTTGCCATTGGCAATAAACTGTTTTTTATAAGGAGTATCCACTCCAAAATAACATGGGAAGCGTATGGGCGGCGAGCAAATTCTTAGATGTATTTCTTTTGCGCCGCACTTTCTTAAGACTTCAACAATTTTTTTCATAGTTGTACCTCGAACAATCGAGTCATCTACAATCACAATTCTTTTTCCGAAAATTATTTTTTTCATCGGATTAAACTTAATTTTGACACCCTGCTCTCTGATGTGTTGTTCTGGTTGAATAAAGGTTCTGCCTATATAGCGGTTTTTGATCAGTACTTCGCCGAAAGGAATACCAGATGAGGCAGCAAATCCCAAAGCGGCAGAGGTTCCAGAATCAGGAATGGCTGCTACTAAATCTGCTGCAATAGGAGCCTCAGAAGCTAACATCTCCCCGCATTTATGTCTCACATCATGAACCAATTCATTATTCAAAATACTATCGGGCCGTGCTAAATAAACGTATTCAAATAGACAAAATTTCAAATTAGGATTGCCGATTTGGCCAATAACCTTAAATCCATTTTTATCAATCTGAATAATTTCTCCAGGCGCAACATCTCGTATAAATCTTGCTCCAATTGTCTCCAAAGCACATGTCTCTGAGGCAATAACATAAAAACTGTTTAATTTCCCAATTATAAGCGGTCGAAAACCCCAAGGATCACGAAAAGCATACAGTCTTTTTTTTGAACAGGCAACGATACTATATGCACCTTTCACCACGGGAAGCGCATCAATTATTTTTTCCTTCCATTTTTCCCCTTTGGCCCTGTAGATCGTCAGGGCTAAAACTTCTGTATCTGAAGAGGAAACCTGCTTAACGTTGCCAAGTTTTTTGGCTAATTCTCGTACATTCACAATATTCCCATTATGCGCAAGAGCAAAAACATGATGCTTTGTGGAAAGAATGACGGGCTGAACATTATTCTTCGTATTTCCACCGGTAGTGGAATAGCGATTGTGTCCGATACCTATATAACCTTTGAGTTTATTTAGATTATCTTCATGAAACACCGAAGTCACTAGACCGAGATTCCTGATACTTCGTAGTTTGATACCATCAGAAACGGCAATACCGGCACTCTCTTGTCCCCGATGCTGTAAACTGTGAAGAGCAAAATAGGTAATTTTAGCCACATCTTCACGCGGAGCATAAATACCAAAAACGCCGCAATGATCATGTAATGCTTCACGTCTTTTAATAGCTAAAATATCGATCATAACATAATATTAAATTTATTTCCTTTAATTATTTTTTCTTTTGCTTTTTTCTGATAAGTAATAATTTCATTTTTCAGTTTTTTAATATTTTCTGAGAGAATTTTTACTGCTGCCAAAGCAGCCTGCTCAGGTTCGAGTACTGTCAATGGGGAAACTCCCGATGGCATCCTTAGGCTTGATAAAATATCCATTCCTTTATATTTTTCACTGTAAGGAGGACAATTTATTACCGGAGATGAGACATTTGCATCCACCATCCCTCCCAAAGCATTACTTCTTCCGGCAACACAAATATAGACTTTTGGAGGCTTTAGCTTTTCATATCTTTGCAAAAGAGAGAGCAAATATTCTGGCGTCTTATGAGCAGAAGCTATATGCATCTTATATTTGATTCCAAACGAATCTAGATTCTTTCCAATTTCTTTTCCCCAGTCTAGATCAGATTTTGAACCTAAAAAAATTACTACCATAATTTATCCTCCTTTAAAATATAAACGAATTGCTTTAATTATTTTATTTTCCAATGGATATCTTTCCGGTTTAAACTTTTTGCCTGTTATCATTTCATAAATCTTTATATAACGCATGGCGGTTTTGATCTGTAATTCTATACTCATCTTGGGCGGTTTGCCGTCTCCTCGATATCCTTGCTTTGTATACCAAATTCTAAAAAATTCCTTATCAAAATTCTCAGGTTCCAATCCTTTTTCAAGTTTTTCTTTATAATTTTTCGCTTTCCAAAAACGACTGGAGTCAGGAGTATGAATCTCATCGATTAAAACTAACTCTCCTTTATAATTTCCGAACTCATATTTGGTATCTACCAAAATTAAACCTTGCTTTTGACAAATTTGATTACCTCTCTTATAAAGTTTAAGCGATGCTTCCTCCATTTGACTCAATATCTTCTGCGACACTAGTTTCCTTTTGAGAATCTCGTCGTGAGAAATCCTTTCATCATGAGCCCCGTGTTTGGCTTTTGTCGTTGGTGTTATTATGGGTTCTGGCAACTTTTGATTCTTACGTAAACCTTCAGGAAACTTCATTCCATAAATCTTTCTTTCACCCAATTCATAAGCCCGCCATATAGATGTTGATGTCACACCCGTGATATACCCACGTACAACCATCTCTACCGTATAAGGTATCGTCTCCTTAACAATTGCCACATTGGGATGGGGAAGGTTAACGATATGATTATCTATAATATCTTCAGTTTTTTTAAACCAGAATGCTGAAAGCTGGTTGAGTACCTGTCCTTTATAAGGAATAAAGCCTAAAACTCTGTCAAAAGCGGAAATTCTATCTGTAGTGATTAATACTCTGAAATTTCTAGTCTTATAATAATCTCTGACCTTACCTTGATATTTGTACCCAAGGATGGGAATATCAATTGTTTTTAACAATTTTGCTCTGGCAGCAGTTAATCTTTTTTTAGAGATCATACACAAACATTTACACTTATATTAGTTTTATAGCTAAAAATCAACCACTAAGTTTAACGGAAGTGTTTCACTGCATTTTGAAAAATTGCAAGGCCCTGACCTTTGGTGGGAATTCTTTTTCCTTCTCTTTTGAATTTTTCGGCCATATTTGTCCAATTCGGAAGCTGGGTAAAAAACATCGCCCGCTCGGGGTGGGGCATCAAACCCAAAATTTTGCCAGATGGGTCAATCAGACCGGCGATATTTTCTTCTGATCCGTTAGGATTGGCCGGAAGACCCAAATAACTACTCATTTCTCCTTTGAAATACCGCAGGGCAACCAGATTTTTCTTTTTTAAATCGGTTAAAATTTCATCAGGAATGCATAATCTGCCCTCACCATTGGCAACCGGAATTGACAAATGATCTATTCCCGAAAGCCAAGGCGTTTTGTCGGTTTCCACTTTCAGATCGACAAACCGGACTACGTAACGCGCTTGCTTATTGGGCATCAGTCCAATTTCTCTTTCTCCGTATTTTTTTATTGCTGGTAAAAGTCCGATATTTACCAATATCTGGAATCCGTTACAAATGCCGATGATCAGCCGATCGCCTGTTATAAAATTTAAAAGTTTTTCCCAAAGGTGATTACGCATTTTATGGGCGTAGGCATTGCCGGAACCGGTATCGTCGCCGTAAGAAAATCCGCCGGGGATGGCCATGATCTGAAAATCAGAAAGTTTAAATCTTCCTGCTATCAGATCATTGATATGCACAATACTGGCGATCCCCCCCGCCCAATCAAAAGCAAATTTTGTTTCCTCCTCACAGTTTAGGCCATATCCAGAAAAAACGAGTACTTTTGGTTTGATCATCTAATATCCTTGAAATGTCTTTTGATAATGTTTTTGTAGATCACTTACAGTAGTCTCAATTATTGTTTTACTGTTTTTTTCTTTAACCACAAATTTGGGACTAGAAAGCACTTTACCGATAAGGGTATAAGCGTTATTCTTCATAATTTTTTCGAACTCTTTTCTGTATTGGGATGCAACAGTGACTATTATTCTGCCTTGACTTTCAGAAAAAAGGGCAAAGTCACTGCGGGAAGTTTTTCCTTTGATATTTTCAAGGTTTATCGATAAACCCAGCATTCCGCCGATAGCTTTTTTAGCTAATGCGACAATCAACCCTCCTCTACCTACGCTGATGCTGGAGGCAATTAAACTATTATTAATACATTTAGTTAACGCCTGATAGAGTTTTTTGTTTATTGAAGCATTGACTTTGGGTATATTATTACCGATGCCTTTAATTTTCTCTTTTTCATTTACCATCAAAAAATATTCTGAAGCGCCTAGTTCATCATAGGTTTCTCCCAATAAATAAATCAGGTCTTGCGGTTTTTTCGTATCCAAGGAAATCACTTTGGTAAGATCATCAATGATTCCAATTGCAGAGATAAGCAGCGTAGGAGGAATGGAAATAGCGATTGGTTTTCCTTCCTTATCGTATCCCTCAAAATCATTGAACATGCTGTCTTTACCGGAAATAAAGGGAGTATCGTAAGAAACGGTCAGATCGTAGCAGGCCTTTGCCGCGCGTTTTAATTGTCCCAGTCTCTCTGACTCACTAGAAGAACACCAACAGAAATTATCCAAAAGCGCTATTTTTTCCATATTTCCTCCGACAGCCACTAGGTTACGGATAGCGGTATCGATGCAGCAAGCAGCCATATGGTAAGTATCAATATCGCTATAGGCAGGATAAATTCCCTGTGACATAATGATTGCTTTTTTAGAAGTTAATACCGGCCGCAAGGCAACAGTGTTTGAATTGACTCTCCCACATCCTGCTAGAGGAGAAAGAACCAGTTCTCCTTGGACGATATAATCGTACTGGTTGGTAATAAATTCGAAACTGGCGATATTTGGTCTTTCCATCATCTGAAGCAATGTTTTGGTGTAATCATCTTTTGGAAAAATGATTGGTTCTCTGTTTGAAATAGAGTGAAAAGTGGACGTTAATTGTTTTTGGGGAAGGCCATAATGCAAAAATTGCATATCAATATCCATAATTTTTTGCCGATGGAAAAAAACCTGGCATTGTCTAGAAGCAGTAAATTTTCCGATGATAGTCGCTTCTACTCCACGGCGAAGCATCAAATCTTTAAATTTTTTCCAGTTTTTAGGAGGAACGGCTATCGTCATCCTTTCCTGGGATTCCGATACCCAAATTTCCCAAGGATTCAAACCTGGATATTTTAGCGGAACTTTTTCTAATTCTACTCTACATCCTCCAGATTCTTTTGCCATCTCGGCAACAGAACATGAAAGTCCGCCGGCTCCATTATCTGTAATACTGTTATAAAGATATAAATCTCTTGCTTCTTTAACAAGTGCGTCACTCAATTTCTTTTGAGTAATTGGATCACCGATCTGAACTGCAGTTGTCGGGCTTCCTCTATCAAGAGCTTCCGAGGAAAAAGTGGCTCCATGAATACCGTCTTTACCGACTCTCCCTCCAATCATAACTATATAATCTTCCGGTTTTGCTTTTTTTATAAAAGCGGATCTTCCCTTAATTTTTTTAGGAATAAGTCCAAGTGTTCCCACAAAAACCAGTGGTTTGCCTCTGTATCTTGCATCAAAAAAAAGAAAGCCTTGTGGTGTTGGAATTCCGGAGCAATTTCCACCGCTATTGACACCTTCAATCACACCATCCATGATCCGCTGGCTCGATAACATCTTCTGAGTGAAATTCGGACTCTTGTAAAGAGGTATGTCTTTTTTGGGGTCGGCAAAGCAAAATCCGTAAGTATTGGCAATTGGTTTTGCCCCCAGTCCAAATCCGATCGTGTCTCTGTTTACTCCTACAATTCCCGTTATTGAACCTCCAAATGGATCAAGGGCTGAGGGTGTATTATGCGTCTCTACCTTATGAGTGATCAGATATCTATCGTCAAAAGTTATTGCTCCGGAATTATCCAAGAATACAGAAACACAAAAATCACTTTTCCCTTTCTTTTTACGTATTTCCTCAGTTGCTTTTTTTATATATGTTTTAAATAATCCGTCTTTTATCTCATCCAGGGGATCGGCAAAAATAGTGTGTTTGCAATGTTCAGACCAGGTCTGAGCAAGAGATTCAAGTTCTATATCCGTAGGATTTCGCCATTTTTTTTTAAAATACGATTGGATTGCCTTCATATTAGATAAACTTAAAGCTAAAGGTCCTCTTCGAGTACCGTCATTATTGGCAATACCGGATTTACCGATTTTTTGCAGTTCTTCATCTGATATGTTAAGGTCTACTAAAATCACGGCAGATTTTTGTGTCAATTTTACTTTAGGAATAATAAAATCCATTCCTTTATCTCGTATATATAGTCGGTAGTCTTTAATATGAACTCTTTGAATAACAGGATTATAAAGAGAATCTGCAATTTCCGTTATTTTACTGCTGTCCAAATTACCTTTGATAAAAGTTATTTGAGATGTATAGATATTTTCACTTCCGAGAAATTTTTTGGACAATAAATCTTCTATAATTTCTTTAGCGGTACTGGCAATGTTATCGGTGACTCCCGGTAGAAATCCAACTTCGATTGCCCAACCAAATCTTATTTGGGGAGGTATTTTATGTTTGTTTAAAATAATTGTTTCTTGGGTAACGGGATTTGACAATGCAGCAGCAATTCTATGAAGTTCATCCGGAGAAAATATCTTGTCAATAGTATAAACATCACGCAGAAATACTTTACTTATTTTTTCAAACCCCAACTTTTTAAGTTTTTCTAATCTTACAGCTGCCCGAGTATCAAAAACTTTGGACAAAACTTCAATTCTGTAGACACTGTCATTCATTTATTTATACAGGCGCTTATAAATTCCAAAAATAGGGGATGAGGATTTAACGGGCGCGCCTTAAACTCTGGATGAAACTGAGTACCGACAAAAAAAGGATGGTTAGCAAGTTCAACGGCTTCAACCAACATATCATCAGGCGACATCCCTGAAAAAACCATTCCGTGGTCTTCAAAAATTTTCTTATATTTTTTATTAAATTCATATCTGTGACGATGGCGTTCATGTACTTCTGGCAGATGGTAGAGACTATTTATCCCTAATTTTGTCCATTTATTATAAGATTCATAGATCAATGTTCCTTTCTTTAGGACACATGGCCAGGCTCCCAGTCTCATCGTGCCGCCATACTGACGTTTGAGTAAATATTCTTTTTGGTGAGGCATGATGTGAATAATTGGATGAGAAGTTTTTGGATCAGCTTCCTCGGTATTTGCCCCGGTAAGTTTACAAACATTTCTGGCGAAATCAATTGCCGCCAACTGCATTCCAAAACATAAACCGAGGTATGGAATTTTATTTTTCCTGGCAAAACTCGCGGTCTGAATTTTTCCCTCAATTCCCCGACTGCCCCATCCTTGTGGTACAATCAATCCGTCAAATCCAGTCAAAACTGCCTCCGTTCCTTTTTTCTCTACATCCACAGAATCAACCCATATAATCTCAGGTATAACGCTATTCCACCAACAAGCTTGCTTTACTGCCTCAATGACACAAATATATGAATCTTCAAGCGAAAAATCACCGCTGCGGAAGTATTTACCAACAATCCCAATTTTTACTTTATTTCTGGCACTTAAAATTTTTTGGTTAAAAATATGCCATTTAGAAAGATCTGAGGCCCTTCTTTTCAGATGTAATTTATCCAGAATCCTATCAGTGAACCCCTGACTTTCCAGGTGTTCAGGAACTTGATAAATTGTTGGCATATCAGGACTCGAAAAAATATTTTCAAAAGCAATCGAACAAAAAGTGGAAATTTTTTCTTTACGGGTTCTATCTACTTCTTTAACCGCACGGCCGACGATAATATCAGGTCTTACTCCTGCCATATTCATCAGTTGTACCGATGTTTGTACCGGTTTTGATTTTAGTTCACCAAGAGATGGAGGAAGTGGCAGATATGCCACATGGATATTTAAAACATCAGCAGGAACTTTCAATGCCAATTCGCGCGCAGCTTCCAAAAACATCGAATTTTGATATTCACCCACAGTTCCGCCTATTTCTATAATCACAAAATCAGCTCTGGATTTGGAAGCTAAAAGTTTGAGCCTCCTGATTATTTCTTGAGGAATATGGGGAATTATTTCTACGCATGCACCTTCATATTCCAATCTTCTCTCGCGTTCAATTACGGAAAGATAAATCTGGCCGGAGGTCATATAATTAAGCTTTGTCAAGTCTTCATCGATAAATCTTTCATAATGACCTAAGTCTTGATCTGTCTCTAGCCCATCTTCAGTCACAAAAGTTTCGCCATGAATAGTTGGGTTCATGGTACCAGCATCAATATTGAGATATGGATCGGCTTTAATAGGAGAAACACGAAAACCTGCGGATTTAAGAAGTAAGCTTAGTGATGAAGCAATTATGCCTTTACCAAGCCCTGATATGACTCCACCTGAAACAAAGATAAATTTAGTCGGCATGTTTTAAGATAGCAAAAAATGGTTAAACTGTCAACGGGGATTTATACTTTTGACCTTTTTTCCAGATATTCTCTTCCTTTCCCAACGGCAATATTAATTGGTACTCTTTTTTTACAAAGTGGGCAATTCTGTTCTTCCCATGATTGCATTTTCACTTCTGCCAGTGAATAAAATGGAGCACCGATTGATTCGGAATTGATGTTTTGAGGATCACGATTAACCAAAACACAAACTGCCATTACTTCTCCTCCTGCAATTCTTACACTCTCAATCACTTTCTTTACTGACCCGCCGGTTGTGGTGATATCCTCAACTATTAGAACTTTTTTCCCTTTAATCAACTTATCGTACCCTCTAGTAAAAATTTGATTTTTATCCGGAGTTTTTTCGGTATACACTCCGATAACTTCTTTATCGATTAATTGGGTTAAGTGATATGCCGTCCATTGAGAAAGAATAATTCCACCAAGAGCAGGTGCTGCAACAACTTCTATTCCTTCATCTTTGAATCTCGTAGCAATTTCTAGACATATCGCTGATATCTCTTTAGTATGAGGATAAATAGCATCTTTATTTAGGTATGCCTCACCATGCTTTCCCGATGTATATATAATATGACTGTCGGTAATATAACCGCCGGTTTTTTTAAAGATATTAAGTAAGTCTTTACCTTTCATATACATTTAATCCTTTCTATACTGATTTATTGAATCTTTTAATTTTATTGCTTCCTCTCGTGCCTTCTGGGCAAAATCAATTTCCTTTGAGGCAAAGATTATACCGCGGGATGAGTTAATAATGGCATTTTGTCCTCTCTTATCAACTCCTGCTTTGACTGTTTTTTTTACATCACCGCCTTGAGCGCCGATTCCGGGAATTAATATCGGCATGTCATCTACTATATGTCGCACAATCTCAAGTTCAGTAGGGTAGGTAGCTCCTGTTACAAGTCCGCAATTCCCATTGTAGTTCCAATTTTTTGCAACATTTTCAGCAATAATTTGATAAAGCGGTTTTCCATTAACGTTAAGGTCTTGAAACTCCCCTGCTCCGGGATTGGATGTCCGGCAAAGAATAAATATTCCTTTATCTTTTAGATCCAAAAAGGGTTTTAAAGCTTCCCTGCCAAGGTACGGATGAACGGTTACGGCATCTCCCCCTAAATAATCAAAAACAAATTTGACGTATCCTTCGTTAGTATTACCAATGTCTGCTCTTTTAGCGTCAAGAATAATTAGAATCTCCGGATATTTTTCCTTAATATAATCACAAGTCATTTTAAGCGCTTCGATCCCCGCTTTTCCACGTGCTTCATAAAAGGCGGTATTTGGTTTGTAAGCACAAACCAAATCAGCTGTAGCATCTATTATTTTTTTATTAAATGTAGATTGCGGATGTTCACCACTACGAATATGTTCAGGAATTTTGGTGATGTCACTATCCAAACCAATACATAACAAACTATTATTTTTTTTGCTTATATTGTTTAATTTATCTTTAAAATTCATCATTTATTTGAAAATAATAAGTAAATTCCGATAGCAGAAAATATTAAACCAAAAAGAGTCTGCAATGTTAGCTTTTCTCTTAATATTAATACCCCAAGCAAAGCAACAAGAGCTACTCCTCCTATACGCAAAACAGGCATTACCACCGAAACTCCGGGACCGACGGAAAGCACTTTAAAAGAAAACAGGGTAAATATAGCAATTAGCGCCCCTCCAATTAAAGCATAAAGCGTATACTTTGGATTAGATTCTATCTGCCTGCTAAAAATTAAATAAGTTATGACTGCTGCCAAAGTTGCGCCCAATTGAAAAATTAAATTGGCGAAAAATGGATCTTTAAAATTGGAGGCTAATTTTCGGAATAAATCAGACACTCCCATCAGTCCAATAGCCATTAATGCATAAATTATCCAGTTCATATCAATTTTTATGGGTAACTCCTACCAGTTCTTTTAAATTCTTAATCTTTTCTTTTTTCATATACTCACTTAATCCTTCCTTAATTTCTCCAAATAATTTCATGCCCTTAAAATAGGTAGCAGAGCCAACTCCAACTAAAGTTGCTCCAGCCATCATCATTTCAACTGCATCCTGCCATGAGGAAATGCCTCCCATACCGATAATGGGAATTTTAACTGCTTCATAAATATCATATACACAGCGGATAGCAATTGGTTTTATACCCGGACCGGAAACTCCTCCGCGTTTATTTCCTAGAACTGGTTTTTTTGTTTTTATATCTATGACCATTCCTGGACCTACAGTATTTATTGCGGAAATTCCATCTGCTCCAGCATCCTCACAGGCTTTGGCTACTTTAGCAATATCTGGTGTGTTGGGAGTAAGTTTGGCAATAACAGGAATCTTACCGGCGTTTCCCTTTGCTGCTTTTACCGAAGCTGCTGCGGATTCTGGGCCCATACTCAATGGTTTCCCAAACTCACTGCTTACATGTGGGCAGCTTAAATTAAGTTCAATTATTGACGGTGAAAAAGGTGCAATTTGAGAGACAAGAATTTCAAAATCTTTAACATTAGTAGCAAATATACTTATAATAACAGGTATAGACGATGATTTTATAAAATCTTTTATAAGAGCTCTCCCTTTTTCTACTCCTGGATTACGAATTCCAACAGCGTTTAAAATTCCATGCTCATAACGAATAACCCGAGGTATTTTATAACCTTCACGTGGCTCTACTGTTAAGGACTTCGTTACTACGCCACCTGCACCGGCATTTATTGCCCGGTTATGATCCTGTGGAATTTCTTGTGCGATTCCTGAGGGTAGAATCAAAGGATTAGGAAATGTAATATTGCAAAATTTTACGCTAAGACTTGCCATATTCGTTCACTAGTATAACAACTATTAAAATACAGCGCAATAAATAATTGACAAAGTTTGTCTATTTCGTATGATATACCAGATGAAAAAATTTAGAATTGAAAAAGATACCCTAGGGAAAATTTTTATTTCTTCAGAGGCCTACTGGGGAACTCAAACTCAAAGAGCTGTTGAGAATTTTCCTATTAGTACATTAAAGCCTCACCCTATTTATATCAATTCAACTGTCATAATTAAAAAGGCTGCTGCAACTGTAAATAGCCATTTAGAACTTTTAAAAAATAAAGAGGTAAAAGCAATTATACAAACTTGTGATGAAATTCTTTCAGGTAAATTAATTGATCAGTTTGTTGTTGACCCATATCAAGCAGGAGCAGGTACATCTCATAATATGAACGTTAATGAAGTAATTGCCAATCGTGCTAATGAAATTCTAGGGGCTACCCTCGGAAGTTATAAATTTATCCATCCGAATGATCATGTGAATATGTCCCAATCGACTAATGACGTCATCCCAACAGCGATACGGATTGCCTGTCTATATACTCTTCCGCAACTCATAACCAATTTGACCTATTTGTCTCATTCGTTTCTAATAAAATCCAGAGAATTTAAAACGATTATTAAATCCGGCCGTACCCATCTTCAAGATGCACTTCCTATTACACTCGGACAGGAATTTTCTGGATATACCCAGGCTGTTAAAAATGATATCAAGCGGATAGAAAGATCCGCCAATAATCTTTTAAAAATCGGAATAGGAGGAACAGCAGTAGGAACGGGCATCAATACTCATCCGAAATATCATCAATTAATGATCAAAGAATTGTCAAAGCTTACTAAACTGTCCCTGAAACCATCCGGTAATCTTTTTGAATCGATGCAAAATACGGCTGATTTTTTAGATTTATCCAGTACTTTAAGAATTCTTGCTCACACTTTAATACGTATTGGCAATGACTTGCGGCTTTTATCTTCAGGACCGAAAACTGGACTGGCTGAAATTAGACTGCCGGAAGTGCAAGCAGGCTCATCGATTATGCCCGGCAAAGTCAATCCTACAATTGTCGAAATGTTAACCATGGTCTGTTTTCAAGTAATCGGATATGATCAGGCAATTCTTCAAGCGTCTTTATCTGGCCAATTAGAACTCAACATAATGTTTCCTTTAATTGCCTATAACTTATTAGAGCAAATAAAAATACTCACTAATGCTATTTATATATTTAATAAGAAATGCATAATAAGAATGAAAGCCAATATTGAAGTGTGCCGCTTTTGGTTTGAAAGAAGCTTGGGTATTGCCGCAATTCTCACCCCGTATCTTGGTTATGATAAAGTAGCCAATCTGGTTAAGGAATCTCTTAAAACCAATAAATCAATTAAAGATCTGGCTATTAAAAAAGGTCTTTTAACTAAAACAGAAGCTGTTAAGTTATTCTCTATTTCAAAATTAGCTAAACCAAATTTGTCTTCCTAAAATATGAGGAATTATAGAAACGGAGCTTTAAGTCTGCATAAAAAACTGCATGGTAAGCTTACTATCTCATCTAAAACCTCTTTACTTACAAAAAAGAAACTTTCTCTCGTCTATACTCCGGGTGTTGCTCACGCCGTAAATTATATTTGTAGAAACCCCGCATCAATTTATGATTTAACGATTAAGAATAATACTATCGCGGTTATTACTGATGGTTCGGCAGTATTAGGCTTGGGAAACGTAGGTCCGGAGGCGGCATTGCCTGTGATGGAGGGTAAATGTGCCATCTTTAAGGAATTTGCCGATATTAATGCTTTTCCCATCTGTCTCAAAACTCAAAATATTGATGAAATTGTAGCTACAATTATAAATATCTCACCTGTTTTTGGTGGAATAAATTTGGAAGATATTAGCGCCCCGCGTTGTTTTGAAATAGAGAAAAGATTACAGAAAGCACTCGATATTCCGGTCATGCATGATGATCAGCACGCCACCTCAATTGTTGTTCTTGCTGCCCTTATTAATGCTTGTAAAGTTGTGGACAAGGAATTAAAAAAATGTAAAGTCGTTATAGTTGGAGCTGGAGCCGCAGGAACAACAATAACCAAATTGCTTAATTATTTAAATATTAAAAATATTCTCGTTGTCGACAGTCAGGGAATAATATCCAGATATCGTAAAGAGCTCCCAAGATACAAAAAAGAGTTAGTAATTATTACAAACCAGAATAATCTTGAGGGAGATCTCCAAAAAGCAGCAATAAAGGCTGATATCTTAATCGGTGTCTCCAAAAAAGGATTATTCACAAAACAGATTATCCAATCTATGAGTAAGAATCCGGTAGTTTTTGCTCTGGCTAATCCAGATCCGGAAGTCACACCTTCTAATGCCAAAAAATGGGGAGTAGCGGTTTATGCTTCTGGCCGAAGTGATTATCCCAATCAAGTAAATAATGCACTTGTTTTTCCCGGATTTTTCAAAGGTTTATTGGAAGGAAAAATCACAAAAATTACCAACCAGATGAAAGTAAATGTCGCAAAAACTTTAGCGGCTTTAATAAATAAGTCCACACCTAACTATTTTATTCCGTCAATATTTGATAAACGAGTAGTCCCAACTATTGCTAAGAGTATAATTGATGCAAAATAATTTGCTCTTTGGTGTTAAAATAGAAATATGAAAAAAGGAACTTTTACCGTAAAATCAGGGCTCGCTCAAATGCTTAAGGGTGGAGTAATCATGGATGTTGTAACCGCTGAACATGCCAAGATTGCTGAAAAAGCAGGGGCAGTGGCAGTAATGGCACTGGAGCGGGTACCAGCCGATATTCGCGCCGCAGGAGGAGTGGCCAGAATGTCTGATCCCATAATAATTAAAGAGATTCAGGATGCTGTGACAATTCCTGTGATGGCTAAGTGCCGAATTGGACATTTTGTTGAGGCGCAAGTTCTTGAGGCTTTGAAGGTTGACTTTGTCGATGAAAGTGAAGTGTTAACACCGGCAGATGAAGAATTTCATATTGACAAGACAAAGTTTCAAGTACCATTTGTTTGCGGCTGTCGCGATCTGGGCGAAGCACTGCGCAGAATTACCGAAGGTGCCGCCATGATAAGAACCAAAGGAGAAGCCGGTACCGGCAATATTGTTGAAGCAGTAAGACATATAAGAGCTGTAAATAGCGGTATTGGGGAGCTTAAAACATTACTTAAACACAAACAATTCAAAAAATTACGAGAAAAAGCCAAAGAATACCGTGTCCCATACGATTTAATTCTGCAAACTGCAAAATTAGGAAGACTTCCGGTGGTTAATTTTGCTGCCGGCGGAATTGCTACACCATCCGACGCTGCACTTTGTATGCAGCTTGGGGTTGACGGAGTGTTTGTCGGGTCGGGGATCTTTAAAAGTGGTGACCCGGGAAAAATGGCAAAAGCCATCGTTGATGCTACCGCTCACTTTAATGATCCCGGCAAAATTGCCAAAGCAAGTGAAAACTTGGGTGAAGCCATGAAAGGGTTGGAGATTTCCACCTTAGAGACAAAAATGGCTGCACGTGGTATTTAACCACAATGACAAATACTCATGAAATCAAAGAAGATAATCGGAGTTCTCGCCTTTCATGGCGATGTCATAGAACATATTGAGACTACCAAGCAAGCCGCTAAAAATCTTCATTTAAATATTAAAGTTATTCCTGTTCGTACGAAAGATTCTCTTCACGGTCTTGATGCTTTAATCATCCCGGGAGGAGAAAGTACCACACTTTATAAGTTATGCGGGAGAGAAGGAATGTGGGAAAAGATGAAGCGAATCAGAAATATCCTCGGTACTTGTGCCGGAGCTATAATGCTTGCAAAAATAATTCATCATAAAACCAAGGATCAAAAAACTCTTGAATTGATGGATATCGAAGTAGACAGAAACGCTTACGGCCGACAAACTGAATCATTTGAAAAAGACATCAAGTCTTCTCTTTGTATTATTCGTGCAGTTTTTATCCGCGCGCCAAAAATAAAAAAAGTCGGAGCAAAAGTCAATATTATTGCAAAAGATAATAATGAAATAATAGCTTGTGAAGAAGAAATAGGCGGAAAGTATTATCTTGCTACCTGCTTTCACCCGGAATTATCTTCTACTTTATTCCATGAATATTTTTTACAGAAAGTTTTTAAGAAATAACTTGCTTTCCAAATCCAGGGGAAGCTAGAAGCTTATCGTTCTCAAACACTTTTATATTTCTGATATAAACAGCTTTCACTTTCCCCTGCATCTGCCACCCATTAAAAGGACTCCAGCCGCATTTGGTTTTCAGATTTTTATTTTCAATAATATATTTTTCGCTATTATCAACTTCTACAAACGTTTTTTTATCTTGATAGTAACCGAATATTTTCTGCGGATTAATATTGGTCAATCTTATCAGGTCACGCAAGCTTAATCTATCCTGATTCATTGCGGTAAGTAGCAGGGACAATGTTGTTTCCAGTCCAGGCAGACCGGCTGGAGTAGGTTTGCCTTCCTTATCATTAAGTGTATGAGGTGCATGATCAGAAACAATGCAGTCAATTTTATCAATATTGCTCCAAAGGAATTCTTTATCTTTTTTGCTCCCTAAAGGTGGTTTGACAATACCTAGATTTCCAAGTTTACTTAAATCGTCAGTTGTTAGGAATAAATAGTGTGGTGCAGTATCGCAGGTTATGTTCAATTTATTCTTTTTGGCTTCAATGATTTTCTCCAAACTTTCTTGGGTTGAGATATGGGTAATATGCAATTTATTATTGTATTTTTCTGCCAATCTTATCGCTAAATCAACTCTGTCTCCTTCGGCATGAACAACGATAATTTTCTCTCTTGGCCATTCTCTAAATACTTTCTCTACCAGTTCTTCATCTCCAATTACATATTTTCCGGTAGTCAAACTCAAATATACCTTAAGCCCGACTACTTTATCTGAGACTTTTTTAAATTGGGAAATATTTTCTCCATCAGTGCCGAAATATAATCCGTAGTCGCAAACTGCTTTTTGCCGGGCTATTTCTATCTTTTCTTCAAGTTTTTGAGAAGAAAATATCGGCTCTAAGTTATTGGGCATATCAAAAATAGCAGTTACACCGCCTGCAAGAGCCGTACATGTACCTGTATAAAAATCTTCTTTTTGAGTTTGACCGGGGTCACGCAGGTGAACGTGGATATCAATTATACCTGGTAAACGTACAATATTACTCATTATTACTTCCGCAGTATTAAGTCCAAAAGAGCCATTCTGAGATATAAACCATTGGATAATTGTTTATTCAGATAAACTGACCGGGGATCATTATCCAAGTCGTTATTTATCTCTCCTGCAGCAATAGGAAGTGGATGCATAACGAGGGAATTTTGTTTGGCTTTTTCCATCATCTTCCTGTCCAGCTGATAATAACTTTTTAATTTTTCGTATTCGGCAAGATCAGCAAATCTTTCCTTTTGTACCCTAGTCATATAAATTACATCGGACTGCGGAATAACGTCTGAAAGACTTTCTGTTTCTTTAATATTCGTTCCCATTGTATTAATTTTTTTCTTTAACTCTTGTGGCATTTTTAAAACAACCGGTGAAACAAAATTGAATTTTAGATTAGTTCCCATTTTAGCTAATATTTGAGAGAGTGAATGAACGGTTCGACCATTTTTCAAATCTCCAACTAGTGTCACCGTTAATCTATCTAAACCGTTAAAGTGATTTCTAATAGTATAGGTATCAAATAGAGCTTGAGTTGGGTGCTCATTAATTCCGTCACCGGCGTTAATTACCGGAATATCAGCATATTTTGCGCCTTGCGCAGGCATTTCTGCCTCTGGATGTCTTATCACCAAACAATCTGCGTATCGGGAAAATACTTGTACTGTGTGTTTAAAAGACTCCCCTTTCTCAACCGAAGTATTTTTCATTCCATTAAAGGGAATTATTCCTCCTCCCAGTCTTTGCATAGCGGCAAGAAAGGAAGAAAAAGTTCGCGTAGAAGGTTCATAAAAAAGTGCAGCTAAGATTTTCCCTTTTAACCTGTCATCCCCGCCATTTTTATTAACTAACTTCCCCATCTCTCCAGTTTTATCAAAAATCAATTCAATATCATCTCTGGATAATGACTCAACCGTTACGATATCTTTTTTATAGAGATTATTTTTCATACTATTTAACATTTTCAATTTGTTTAACATATTCATCCCACGATTTTATTTGTAACATATCAAGACTATATTTTGCTAGTGCTTCAACAAATACATTGGCAATTGTTGCCTTGGTAAACAAAGGTATATTTACATCAACAGCAGCTCGCCTGATCAGATACCCATCTGTCACTACTTTAATATGATGATTAACCGCCAAATCACTTTTATCGCTAAGATTTATCACCAGATCAACTTTTTTGGATTTAATGATATCCACTACGTTCGGACTTTTATTTTCATGCACTTTATAAATAAATTTTGAGGGGATATAGTGAAGTTTTAAAAAGTCAGTTGTATTTCTTGTTGCATAAAGAGAAAATCCCATTTGATGTAATGTTTGTACTGTCGCCAGTAATCGCTGTTTACTCTCAATTCCCCCTAGAGATAGAAGTGCGCGTTTTCTAGGTAGCGGTAGTCCAGTAGATAATATTGCTTTTAAATATGCTTCATAAATATCTTTCCCAAAACAAGCTACTTCTCCAGTTGAAGACATTTCCACCCGAAGCACCGGGTCAGCACGACGAAGTCGGGTAAAAGAAAAATGGGGTACTTTTACACCATAGAATTTTGGTCGCTTCATCTTATATGTTTGAACATGCTCTCCAAGCATAATCTTTGTCGCTAGATGAATAAAGTTTACGCCCAAGACTTTGGAAACGAAGGGAAAACTGCGTGAAGCACGGAGATTGGCTTCAATTACTAATATTTCCGGGAGTCTCTTCCCGCTCTCATCTACTAAAAATTGAATATTAAATGGCCCAGTGATATATAAATTCTGGGCAATTCTGGCAGAAATCTGTTTAATTCGTTTAATTACCTCATCTGAGAGAGTAAAAGTGGGTAAAACTAAAGAAGCATCGCCGGAGTGGACTCCAGCATGCTCGATATGTTCAGAAATAGCCCAAACGATGATTTTACCCTTTTGCGCCACTGCATCGAAATCAACCTCCTTTGCACCTCTAATAAATTTTGAAATAACCATCGGATATTCTGTAGTCAGCATCACATTAGGCTGCGTAAGATAAGTAGATAATTGTTCCGGGGAATAAGCAACATACATTGCGCGGCCGGAAAGAACATATGATGGTCGTATCAAGACTGGGTAACCAATTTTTCCGCAAAAGGACAGCGCTTCTTCTTTTGTTTTAAGTCTTCGCCAAATAGGTTGTTGTATTTGCAGCCTGTCAAGCAAAGCTGAAAACTTCTCTCTATCTTCGGCTTGATCAATATAACGAGACTCTGTACCCAGTAATTTTATTTTTGCCTTTGATAGGTTTGGAGATAAAGTATTTGGTATCTGACCCCCGACCGAGACTATAAAAGGGCATTTTTCAAAATCAGCAATATCTAATATTCGCTCTAAAGTTAATTCTTCAAAGTATAATTTATAGGAAATATCATAATCTGTAGAAACAGTCTCTGGATTACAATTTATCATGATTGGACAGTAGCCCATCTTTCTTGCGGTCAAAACACTATTGACCGCACACCAATCAAACTCGACGGAAGAACCGATCTGATAAGGCCCACCTCCAATTACTGCTACTTGGTTTTTAGTGCCCCGTCTAATATCGTCAGCAGTTCTATGATAGGAAAAATAGAGATAATTTGTTTTGGCAGGAAATTCACCAGCTAAAGTATCAATCTGACATATATGAGGGATAATTTGCCATTTTTTTCGCAGTTCTCTTATGCCATCTGCCTTTTGGCTATAGATTCCACCTATCTGTCTATCAGAATAGCCAAGCTGTTTTGCTTGTTTTAACATATCAATGGTAATTCTATTTTTCTTTGAGTCGGCAAGCATTTTTTTGTAAAAATCAACGATATTTTTTATTCTTTCAATAAACCACAGGTCAATACCTGTCTGTTTATAAATTTCGCAGGGTTTCTGATTATAAAATAGATTAAAGGCAATATTATAAGGTCTTGAAGGAGTAGGGGCTAAGTTTTTAAATTTTATTTTTTTATTTTCCAGAGGATCAACTTTTGCATTATCAAGTTCGTCAGCGATAATTCCTTCATAATCAAGATCAAGGCAGCGTATTGCTTTTTGAAAAGCTTCTGCAAAAGTCCGACCAATTGCCATTACCTCACCTACACTTTGCATTTCACTTCCAAGAAAACCTTCCATATCTTTGAATTTTAAGAAATCCCATCGAGGTATTTTCACCACAATATAATCCAGTGCTGGTTCGAAGAAAGCACAAGTGGCACGAGTCACTTGGTTAGGAATTTCAGCTAGGCTATAACCTAAAGCAAGTTTAGCCGCGATATACGCCAGCGGATAACCTGTAGCTTTTGAGGCAAGAGCAGAAGATCTCGACAGCCTGGCATTCACTTCAATAACCCTATAATCATCGCTTTTGGAATCCAGTGCAAATTGGATATTACACTCGCCGATAACAGGTAAAGATTTGACAACCTTGATGGCAATTCCCCGTAATTTGTGGTACTCGTGGTTAGTAAGAGTTTGAGATGGTGCTACCACTATTGATTCACCGGTATGAATTCCCATGGGATCAAAGTTTTCCATATTACAGACTGTGAGAGTGTTGTCAAATTTATCCCGTACTACTTCGTATTCAATTTCTTTCCAATGGTCAAGATACTCCTCAATTAAAACTTGAGGTGTAAGAGACAATGCTTTTTGGCAAATCTTGTATAACTCGTTATAATTTCTGGCTACTCCTGAACCTAAACCCCCAAGAGAAAATCCGGCGCGAACAATAACCGGAAAATTAATTTGACTCTGCAGCTTTTTCAATTCAGATAAATTTCTACAGATCACGCTGTGAGGAACTTTTAATTCTAAATCAACGATACTTTGTCGAAACAGTAATCTATCCTCTGTTTTTTTAATTGCTGAAACTGGTGTACCTAATACTTGAGTATTATATTTTTTAAATACTCCTTTTTTAAATAGCGCTAAACCACAATTTAATGCTGTTTGGCCTCCAAAACCTAAAAGAATTCCATCCGGTCTTTCCTTAGCAATAACCTTTTCTACAAAGTAAGGAGAAACAGGCAAAAAGTATATCTTATTGGCAAAATCATGGGACGTCTGAATGGTAGCTATATTAGGATTAATAATTACTGTTTCGATGCCTTCTTCGCGCAATGCCTTAGCCGCTTGAGATCCGGAGTAATCAAATTCACCCGCCTCACCAATTTTTAAAGCTCCTGAGCCAAGAAGTAATACTTTTTTAAGTTTTAATTCTTTTTTAACCATCGGTTGGTTTCCTTAATAAAATAATCAAACAGCCATTCGGTATCTGTTGGACCAGGTGTTGCCTCTGGGTGGAATTGGACACTAAAAAAAGGGAGTCGACTGTGTCTGACTCCCTCATTGGTTCGGTCATTCAGATTGGTAAACCATGGAACCCACCCTTTTGGAAGAGTCTCTGTCTTTACTGCAAACCCGTGGTTTTGCGATGTTATATAGCATTTATTTGTCAATTCATCTTTGACGGGTTGATTTTGTCCTCGATGACCATATTTTAACTTAAAGATATCTCCACCGGCTGCTAAAGCTAAGATTTGATTACCAAGACAAATCCCTAAAATGGGTATCTTTCTAGTAATTGCTTCTCTAATAACTTGAACTGTTTCTCCTGCCAATCTTGCATCTCCTGGACCATTACTTATCACTATGACATCAAAATGGAAAAAGTCATTCTTAGCAAAAGGATTATAATCCCAAGGAACCCGTAAAATCTGGGTGTCATATTTTAAAAGCATTCTTATCTGGTTCAGTTTGACACCACAATCAATCAGCAAAATTTTCAATATACCATTTCCATATTTGATAGGGGTTTTACAAGAAACAAATGGCAATAAATTTTCTTTATTAATATCATAAAAAAAATTCGCACCAATTTTGGTGCGGGGCCCTTCAAAGGTTATGATGCCGCCCATAGTGCCAAATTCTCTGATAATCTTGGTGAGAGTTCTAGTATCAATTCCTGAAAGAGCAGGTATACCTTCCCGCTTTAGCCATGAGGATAATGTGCTTTTTGATTGCCAGTGTGTATTATTATCTATATATGAAGAAACAATCAGCCCTCTAATCTGAATTTTTTCTGATTCATAATTATCTAATAATCCATTTTCCATTGTTTGAGGTGGTACTCCGTAATTCCCAATGAGAGGATAAGTCATTGTCAAAATTTGTCCATAATATGAAGGATCAGTGAGGCTTTCTGGATATCCCATCATTCCGGTGTTAAAAACTACTTCGCCGCTAATACCGGATTGCGCCCCAAAAGAGGTACCTGCAAATATTTCTCCATTTCCCAAAATCAGATATCCCTTTTTTTTACCCATAAAAAAAATCCCTTATTCTTGGGAATATATTTTAGCAATTCGTTTTCTATTTTACAAGATGAAAGAGTTATGTATATTACTAGGAAACTGATGAAGGTATTCCTCCTCGCTTTCGACGTAATACTTTCATAGCAATAGTGGAACGTCTGAATAATGATTGGGCCTCAAGAAGTGCTGCACCTGTAGGCTTTGCAGCAAGCGCTTCTTCTGCACGCTTGCGAGCTTGCATTACCTCTTGTTCATTAATCTCGTCAGCATGATAGGCAGAGGTAACTAATACTATAACTTTTTGGGGGGTAACTTCGAGAAATCCCCCTCCAATGGCTAAAAAAAATTCTTTTCCTTTTTTAGCAATTTTTAATTCTCCTTCAACTAATCTTGAAAAAAGCGGTACATGTCCATGTAAAATCCCGATCACTCCGGCTTTTGACGGTGCAGTCACCATTTCCACCTGATCAGAAAAAGCAATTCTTTCTGGAGTAATGATTTCAAGAAGAAAAGGATTCATACTATTTCACCTCATCGATACCACCAACCATATAAAATGCTTGTTCATTTCTTTCATCATGTTTTCCATCTAAAATTTCTTTAAATCCTCTAATTGTTTCTTCCAGTGGAACATATTTTCCTTCTTTAGTAATAAATGCTTCTGCAACAAACATTGGTTGCGATAAAAATCTCTGAATTTTACGAGCGCGTGCTACAGTCAATTTATCTTCGTTAGATAATTCTTCCATCCCTAAAATAGCTATAATATCCTGCAGATCTTTATATCTTTGCAATACTTTCTGTACACCTCGTGCTATATTATAATGTTCTTCACCAACAATCTCAGGAGCTAAAATTCTTGATCTAGAGGCTAGTGGATCTACTGCCGGATAGATCCCTTGTTCAGAAATTGATCGTTCAAGAGAGATGCTTGCGTCAAGATGAGCAAAGGTTGCCACAGGTGCCGGATCAGTATAGTCATCTGCCGGAACATAAACAGCTTGCACACTGGTTATTGAGCCTTTTTTAGTAGATGTAATTCTCTCCTGAAGGGCACTCATTTCTGAGGCAAGAGTAGGTTGATATCCTACAGCTGACGGAATTCTTCCCAGAAGTGCCGAAACTTCACTGCCTGCTTGGGCAAAACGGAAAATATTATCAATAAAAAGAAGCACATCTTGACCTTCTTCATCGCGAAAATATTCAGCCATAGTAAGACCAGTAAGTCCTACTCGAAGTCTTGCTCCTGGCGGTTCATTCATTTGTCCAAACACAAGTGCTGTTTTTTCAATTACTCCAGACTGTTTCATCTCCAACCATAAATCATTTCCTTCTCTAGATCTCTCGCCAACACCGGTAAAGACCGACACTCCACCATGAACAGTGGCTACATTTCTAATCAACTCTTGAATAAGAACCGTCTTGCCAACACCTGCCCCTCCAAATACAGCCACTTTTCCTCCTTTGACAAAAGGAGCTATCAAATCAATGACTTTAAGACCTGTCTCTAAAATTTCAGCTTTTACCTCTTGTACTGCCAAAGTTGGAGAAGGCCTATGAATCGGATAAGTTTTATTTGTTTTTGGTTTTCCCTTCCCATCAATTGGTTCGCCAACCACATTAAATAGTCTTCCCAGCGTCTCTCTGCCAACTGGCACAGAAATATACTTACCGGTATCTATTACCTCTTGTTTTCGCTTTAAACCATCAGTAGTACCTAAAGCAATAGCGCGGATGCGATTTGCTCCCAAATGTGCTTCCACCTCAAGTACCAACTTTTTATTTTCTAAAGAGGGAGAATATACTTCCAAAGCATTATACAAAGCCGGTACTTTACCTTCTTCAAATTCCACATCAACTACTGCTCCAATTATCTGAATAATTTTCCCTTTATTAATATCTTTATTCATAAAAATTTTATTTTTCTTATTCCACTGCCATTCTGGCTGTCACCATATCAGCGATTTCGTATGTAATTTTTTCCTGTCTGGCTTTATTAAACATCAAAGTGAGTTCACCCATAAAATCCAAAGCCGCATCTGTTGCATTTTTCATGGCTATCATACGAGCAGAATGCTCACAGGCTTCTGTCTCGTAGATTGCAGTACGAATTTGGTTTTCTAAATAATGGGGCAATAGATTCTCCAAAACATCATCAATATTGGGTTCAATAAGAAATTCTGAAAATTGTATCTCTGGTTTTACTTCTATCTCTTCAAAAGCAGTAAGAGGTAATATCATTTTTTTGGTCGGCATCTGTTTCAGAGCAGTTATAAAAGTATTATATGCCAGATATATTTCTTTATAGTTACCTGCTACAAAACCATTAACTAAAATTTCTGTTACTGCAGGAACACTCTCAACAAATGGTATTTTTTGTGAGAAATCAGCAATCAATTTTTTATCGCTTCGGATTATAAAGTTTTCACCTTTCTTACCAATCGAAATAAAATCTATATTTCTCTCTTCTCCCCATAATGATTGAACCATTCGAAATAAATTAGTATTAAGTCCTCCACATAAACCCTTGTTTGTTGATATTAGAATTACCAAAATTCTACCCGCAGGATTACCCAAAGAAAGAAGTGGGTGGAATTTTTTTACTACATGACCAGCCAATTCTTGAACAGCTTGATAAATTTTCTCTGTGTATGGTTTACCTAAAATTGCCTGATCTTGGGCTTTTTTCATTTTGGATGCTGCTACCATTTCCATTGCCCGGGTGATCTGAGCAATATTTTGTGCTGATTTTATTCTTCTTTTGATAAGTCTTATATTTGCCATAAATAATTAAAAGTTCTTTTTAAAATCGGCAGTTGTTTCTTTCAAATCCTCAATTAATTTCTCATTTAATTTACCTTCCTTTTTAATCATCTGCAGTAATTTCCCCTTTATAGTTTCCATATATTCAAGATATTTTGTTTCAAACTCTGCAATACGTTCAATCGGAATATCATCAATAAAACCGTAGGCGCCAGCAAAAAGTAAAACTACTTGTTTTTCCACGCTCATCGGTATATATTGCTTCTGTTTAAGAAGTTCTACCATTCTACTTCCGCGTTCTATTTGCTGTTTGGTTTTTTCATCCAAATCTGTTGCAAATTGAGCAAAAGCGGCCAGTTCCCGGTATTGAGCCAAATCCAAACGAAGTTTTCCCGCTACTTGTTTCATTGCTTTTATTTGAGCCGATCCGCCAACCCGAGATACTGATAGACCCACATTTATAGCTGGCCTAACGCCAGCATAAAATAAATCAGATTCCAGATAGATTTGACCGTCAGTAATTGAAATAACATTTGTAGGTATATAAGAGGATAAATCTCCGGCTTGAGTTTCAATAATCGGCAAAGCAGTCAGGGATCCACCACCCTCTTTATCAGACATTCTACACGCCCGCTCCAGAAGTCTACTGTGTAAATAAAAAATATCTCCCGGATATGCTTCTCTACCTGAAGGACGTCTCAAGATCAGTGATATTTGTCTCCATGCCCAAGCGTGTTTAGTAAGATCATCATAGATGACTAAAGCATCACGCCCCTGATCCATAAAATATTCTCCGATTGCACAACCGGTATAAGGAGCAATATATTGCAAAGAGGCAGGATCTGAAGCATTCGCTGCGACAATAATTGTATGATCTAAAGCTTGTTGTTTCTCTAAGAGATCAATAATTTGAGCTACCCGGGATGCTTTTTGGCCGATAGCAACATAGATACAAACTACATCTTGATCTTTTTGATTAATGATAGTATCCAAAACTATTGCAGTTTTTCCGGTACCTCTGTCTCCGATAATCAGTTCTCTTTGACCTCGACCTATGGGAATCATACTATCGATGGATTTAAGACCGGTTTGCACCGGTGTATTGACTGGTTGTCTTTTGGTTACTCCTGGAGCAATTTTTTCGACCGGATAATATTTTTTAAAGCTGATGCTACTTTTTCTATCAAGCGGATTACCCAATGGGTCGATCACTCGTCCTATTAATTTCTCGTCTACGCCTATTGAGAGTAACCTCCCTGTTCCTTTTACCCTATCACCTTCTCGAATCTTTAAATAATCGCCTAAAATAATTGCTCCCACTTCCTCTTCTTCCAAATTAATAGCTACACCAAGCAGACCAGTGGGAAATTCTACCATTTCGGAATAAGACAGCTGTGCCAGTCCTGATATTTTTGCTACTCCATCGGCTGCTTCAAGTACACGACCGGTAAAACCTACTTCCACTTTTGACTGATATAACTTCAATTTTTTGAGAATATCCCGGGTAATTTGTGCCGATTTATCAAGATTTGCCATAAAAAACTACTATTCAGGTTAATAATATCTTCCGAATAAATTCTAGTTGATGAGAAAGGCTCGCATCTAAAAACCAATCATTTACTCGGATGGTAAATCCACCAATCAATTTTTTATCTAATTTGTTTTCTAAAGGAAAGCTGATATTAAGATATTTGGATAAAATCTTTTTAATATTCTCCTTCTGTAACTGTGTCAAGGGTACAACACTGGTAACTATAATTTCATCGGTTTTTTTTGATTTGGAAACCACATTATCCAGTTGTCTAGATACTTCTGGCAATAATTTTTCTTCTCCAGTTTCCAAGAGGTAGTCCATAAGTCCCTGCAGAACCGCATCTGATTTATGGGTAATTTTTTTCATTTAGAGAGTTTAGCCAACTGCTGAATTTTTTTATTAATAATTGCTTGCTGTTCCTTGTCTTTCAACATTTCTCCAAGTAATGTTTCTACTAAAGTTGTCGCTATGGCTACTGTTTGGAATCTCAACTTTTTCTCGATCTCTTCTCTTTCATTTTCTACCTCTTTTTGCCCTTTTTCTAAAATAGTTTTTGCTTCTTTCTGTGCTTTTTCTATAATCTGTTCCTCTACCCTTCTACCAGATTTTTTTCCTTCCTCGACAATCTTTCTTGCCTCTTCCATGGCACGATTTATCACTTCGGTCCTTTTCAATTCGGTCTTTTCCGCCTCCTGCTTCATTTTTTCGGTATAGGCAAGACCCTCTTCTATTTTTCTCTTCCTTTCATCCAGCTTTTTTAATATTGGCTTGTATAGGAGTTTTGTCAACACAAAAACCATTACTAAAAAGTTAAATATTTGCATCACTAGTTGTACTGGTTCAATACCAAGTTTCTCCATATTAGAATAATATAAAAAAGTTTATTTTATGTAAATTTAATAATCAATGCAATAACCAAAGCATAAATAGCTACTGCCTCAGCAAAGGCAACAACTAATATCATATTTGTACGAATTTTGCCTTCAGCTTCCGGATTTCTACCAATAGCTTCTAATGCACCTAGACCGATAAGACCAATACCTATTCCTGGTCCTAGTGCGCCAAGACCAATAGCCAGTGCTGTTGCTATCTCCTTCAGTCCTTCAACGGGCATTTAAATCACCTCCTTTAGAAACGGGCATTACATTTTAATGCTCAGATTTAACTGTCGCCAACGATAAAAAAACTGCGGTTAGCATAGAAAATACCAGAGCCTGAATGAAACCAACAAAAAGTTCCAACCCCAAAAAGGGCAGTGGAGCAAAAACAGGCATCAAAAATGCAATTACGGTTAACAGTACTTCACCGGCAAAAATATTTCCAAATAACCGGAAGGAAAAAGAAATCACTTTAGAAAATTCAGAAACCAATTCAAGAATACCGACAAAAAACATAATCGGAGAAGATAAGTTAATAAATTTTTTAAGGTAATTTAAGCCAAGTGTTTTTAGTCCTGAAAATTGGATAATCAACATGGCAATAATTGCCAAAGCTAAGGTGGTATTTAAATCAGCCGTACCCGACCTAAACAAGGGAACAAAAACCTTGTGACCCTCTTCTACCATCTCAAGACCAATCGTTCCAACTCCAGGAAGAAGCCCCGCCCAATTTAAACTAATAATATAGATAAAATATGTAGCTATCAGAGAAAAGAATGTTTTGGTCCGATCCTGCAAAATGGTAGAAAAAAGATTCCAAATGCCTTCAACTGTAATTTCTGCGATAGATTGAAGATATCCAGGTACCAAAGACATTTTTCTAGCAGTAAGATATGAGAAAATAATTAAGAATAAAATTACTAGCCAAGAAGTGAGAAGAGAATTAGTTACCCAAAAAATATTCCCGATTTGAAAAAGTTTTTCTGCAGCAAGTGATATGTGAATTCCAGAACTCATAAATATGTCTAATATTTATCCTTTCTCTGACTCCTTCATTATAAAATATATATTAGCCACTCCAATCATCAGCCCCAAAAAAATTAGCGAGAGCGTCATTCTGGGAGTTGTGCCAAATTTTCTGTCTAAAAAGTGTCCAAGAAGTGCTCCTCCCGCGATAGGTAATGAAATCGAAAATCCCAACCCAGATGCCAGTGAAATCATTGTCAGGAATTTACTTCTTCCCTCTTTATCCTCTTTTGACTCTTTTCTAACTTTTGTCTCCTGTAACAATTTATCCCTTGTAAAGTGAAGTACTTTTTGTTTCCTTACCATATTTTATTTTAAGATTTTTGATTTTTTAAGTCAATAAGTTTTGCATCATCAACAATGACCATCAGTCTTTCTTCTTTCTCACTAATTCTTCCTTTTACCAATACCACCCTATCTGTAATCCATATATTTTTCGTCCTTTCGTATACAGATGGAAAAACTACCAATTCAATCACTCCTGTAAAATCATCTATCTTAATAAATGCCATTTCGTTATTACCGCTTCTGGTAATTATTTTCTTTATTTGAGTAATAATTCCACCCAAAACTACTGGTGTTTTTGTGGCAGTGAGATTATTGATTCGGTGACTTACTTTCCTCTCTAATGAATTAATATACGGAGTCAGAGGATGTTCGGTGAGATAAAATCCTAACAGCGATTTTTCAAAGAGCAAAAGCTCTTCCTTTGATAGCTCTTCCATTTCCGCGAAATTATCTTTCAAGTCCATCTCTTCATCACTGGCAAATAAGCTTACTTGACCGTTTGAACTTTTGCCTTTACGCTCGTGTACGTTCTCTACTATTTGCGAATAAGAAGAAAGAAGTTGTGCCCTTTTGCCAAATTTATCCACTGCGCCTGCTTTGATCAAGCTTTCTAAAGTTTTTCTGGTAACTTTTGACAAATCAACTTTGGTGATAAAATCGGTGAATGATTTAAATTCGCCTGACTTCTGTCTTGCGGAAAGGATAGTATCTATTGCCGCAGTGCCTACATTTTTTATCGCAGAGAGTCCAAAGCGAATGCTTCCGCCTTCAATCGTAAATTCTACATCGGAATGATTGATGTCTGGCGGAAGAAGCAAGATTTTCATCCTTTTGCATTCAAGAATCGCCGCCGCAATTTTTTCGTCCCTGGCGGGTCCTGAAGCCCCTCGGCTTTCGGCGGTCAATACCGCAGTCATAAATTCAACTGGAAATTTTGTCTTCATATATGCAGTCTGGTAAGCAATCAATGCATAAGATGCTGAGTGAGCTTTATTAAATCCATAGCCAACAAATTTTTCAATCAAGGAAAAAATATTTTCTGCTTCACTCTTGGAATGACCATTTTTCATACAGCCATTGATAAATTTTACTTTTTCCTTTTTCATTGCTTCCGGTTTCTTCTTACCAATTGCCATCCTTAATTTATCTGCTTCAACCATGCTGTAGCCTGCCATTTGATTGGCAATTTGCATACATTGTTCTTGGTAGACTGCTATTCCATAAGTCTCCGCCAATATCTGACGCAGAGCCGGGTGTGGATACTTAATTTTTTTGGGATTTTCTTTTGACTCAATAAAACTGGGAATCCATTCCATCGGACCCGGCCTAAATAAAGCAACCATGGCAGAAATATCGGAAAATTTTGTTGGTTTGAGTTCTCGGGCTAGCCTTCGCATACCGGAGGATTCGAGTTGAAAAATACCGGTAGTTTCACCTGAAGAAATAAGTTCATAAACCAATTTTTCATCAAGCGGAATTCCATGAAGATCAAACTCAATTTTTTGTGTCTGCTTAACAAATTTAATACAATTCTCAAGGATAGTCAGGTTTCTGAGTCCTAAAAGATCCATTTTCAAAAGACCTACGGCTTTCCCGTCTGCTGCATTCAGATCCAAACAATACATATCATACTGAGTGATAATTTTCTGTCCCTTTGATTCACGCTGTAGTGGGGTATAAGTAGTTAGCGGTTTATCGGAAATTACAATCCCTGCCGCGTGAACTGAAGCGTGTCTAGAAACTCCTTCAAGCTTACGGGCGAGATCAAGCAGTCTTCTGGTTTCAGGCTCATTATGGTAAGCAAAAGACAACTCCGGTGTTGTCTGTAAAGCCTTATCAAGTGTCATGGCAAAACCTTGAGCCCCGGGCGGAATCATTTTGGCAATTCTATCAGGTTGAGCATAAGGCATACCTAGAGCCCTCCCTACATCTCTTACAGCCGCTCTTGCTTCCATAGTACCAAAAGTAATAATCTGCGCCACACGGTCAGAACCGTATTTTTCGGTAACATAGGCAATCACTTCATCACGTCTATCATCAGCAAAGTCCAAATCAATATCTGGAGGAGATGGCCGGTCGGGATTTAAAAATCTTTCGAAGGGTAAATTATGTTTTATCGGATCAAGCTCAGTAATCCCCATACTATAAGCAACCAGACTCCCGGCAGCAGAACCACGTCCTGGTCCTACAGCTATCCCCTTTAACTTTGACCAATTGACAAAATCGGCCACAATCAGGAAATAGGTGGAATAACCTTTTTTAGCTATAATATCCAGTTCATAATCAAGTCGCTTTTCTAAATCTGGGGTTACCTGACTGACTTTTTCTCTCAATCGTTCCTTGGCTAACTTTTTTAAATAAGTATTTGGAGTCTCATCTTCCGGAACATCAAAATGGGGCAAAATCCATTTACCCAAGTCGATCTCCACGTTACACATCTTGGCAATCTTAAAAGTATTTTCAATCGCCTCAGGATACTGGATAAACAATCCTTTCATTTCCTCTTGACTTCGCATATAAAAATCCGGGGAGGCAATCATTGATAGTGGACGTTTGGACTCCAACATAGTATGTTGAGTTCCGATACACAGAAGTATTTCTTGAGCCTGGGCATCTTCAGGATTTAAATAATGAATATCATTTGTGGCAACCAGCGGTAATCCCAGTTTGCGTGAAAGCGCTATTAACTTATCATTTACAATTTCTTGTTCGGGAATTTTCGGATGTTTTTGTAATTCCAGAAAAAATCTGCCATTAGGAAAGATTTCCATCAGTTCTCTGGCACGACGCTGTGCTTGTTCATTTTGATCCGTAGAAAGTAAATGCGGAATTTCACCATTGAGACAGGCTGACAGTCCAATCAGACCTTCACTATGATCGCGCAATACCTGAAGGTCAATTCTTGGCTTATAATAATACCCCTCAAGATGAGCATGAGTAATCAGCTTCATCAAATTCTGATAACCGGTATTATTTTCTGCCAATAGCACCAAATGATATTGATCGCTATCAAGCCCTGCCTGTTTATCAAACCTGCTCCTTGCTGCCTGATAGGTCTCAACTCCAATAATTGGTTTAATACCTGCTTCTTTCGCTTTTAGAAAAAACTTCACCACTCCATACATTGCCCCATGATCGGTAATTGCCAGAGAGTCCATCCCCAATTGCTGGGCCCGGGTTAAAAGGTCCGGAATTTTTGCCAATCCGTCCAGAAGTGAGTATTCTGTATGAGTATGAAGATGAATAAAATTAGCCATAAAATGGTTTTCTTCTTGTACAAAACTTTAATAAGCTTTCTGTTTTTACATCAAATTGTTTTTTAAGACCTTCTTGTACATCTCCGATACTTTGATTTTTGGAACGGGCTTTTTCTAATCTCTCAAAAGTTTGTACGATATCAAGAGTTGTGTCTATAAACTTTGCCATCATCTCGGGATAATCAAGCGCAGACACATCAATATTATTTTCAAGAAAATATTCTAAAGTATCGCTAAATGAGGTATAACCGTATTTAAAAGAAATAGGTAGCTGGCCTATTTTTTTGTTTGGGTTTTGGTCGGCTTTTATTCGTTCAATTGCTTTAGGTAATCCTTGATTTCTAACTGTTTCCATAATACCTGCTACTTCTGTCAGTGTTACTCCGGGCATAAGTACTAAATCTTCGTCACCAGAATAGAATCTACCTGTAATATTTCCCGTTTCCTGAAGTGCATATGCAACGGCTTGCATTGCACCGGTACCAAATTCGTATCCTTCCGAATCATTATGTACCCTAATCTTATCTATATCAACAAAACAAACTGCAGTATCATTGCCTCCTAATATATAGGATTCGATTAATTCCTCCATTGCTTTTATACAAAATCTTCTAGTAAATAATCCGGTCAGTTCATCTACGTTAAGCTTCCTTTCTGATTCAAAATCTTTTTCAGCAAGTCTCGCAGCAATAGACCTTAAAGTGGGTATAGGAAATTTTTTCTTACTAAGATCTCTTAACAAAAACATGTCTTTATTTTCGCTAGTTTGCTCTGATAATGAAGTTTGCATCAATACATCAATTCTTTGTTCTTTAGCTCTCATGATGTCTGCTTCATCAAGCCAGAATAAAGCGTTTATTGGTCTATCAAGTCTGGGACCGGCTTGTGCAACTTTTGTTGCTAACAGACCCCTCAGAATTTCTCTGTTTTGATCAATTATACCTTTGAATTCAGGAGAACTAGTTTGCATCGTATTAATTTATGAGATTTTGTAAAAGTTTTTTTATTTTCTCAGCTTCAGCTTGTCCTTTGACTTCTCTCATTACTTGTCCAACAAGAAACATTATAACTTGCTGCTTCCCAGATTTATAATCGATAACTGCTTTGGGGTTTCCAGAAATAACTTTTTTTATAACTTTCTCCAATTCTTCATCAGAAATTGTCGGTTTTTGGGCCTGAGTCGCAATTAATTTTATCAACTCTTCCGGTGCTACTTTTGTTATATCTGCTTTCTTATTTATAATCCAATTTGCAATTGTCTTATTAATTCCTGATTCTTTATTCTTGATTCCTAATTCGACTGCCTTCTCGTAATAATCTGACATTCCTCTGGTATCAGTAAGAATCGTCGCATCATACTCGGACAAACCATAATCTTTCATAAATCTAGCAATTTTCATATCCGGTAACTCTGTTATTTGTTCTTTGATCTTTGTTATTTGTTCTTTATCCCACCGTATCGGTGGAATGTCCGGTTCCGGGAAGTACCTGTAATCATGCGCCTCTTCTTTACTCCGTTGAGAATATGTTATTCCCTTCTTTTCATCCCACCCCCTTGTTTCTTGAATAGGAATCTTTCCTTTTTTAAGTAATTCAATATGTCTAATTATCTCATAATCAATCGCTTTTTTGACAAAATTAAAGGAATTAATATTCTTCACCTCGACTTTATATCGCGGTAAATTGTCATCCTGGCTTGTCCAGGATCCCTCTGTGATTCTGGATGCTCCGCCAGCTGGCGGACTACCAGAATGACGTTGATATCGAACAGATATATTCGGCTCCAGCCTCATTGAACCTTTCTCCATATCCGCATCTGAAATGCCTAAATAACGGACAATCTGATAAAGCTTTTTTAAGAAAATCCGTGCTTCTTCACTGCTTCTGATATCCGGCTCGGTTACAATTTCAACCAATGGAACTGCGCTTCGATTAAAATCAATCAATGTACATTTTTCCCCATCTATAGTTGCATGCATCAACTTTCCCGTATCCTCCTCCATGTGTACTCTTCTTATTCTTATTTTTTTATTTGCTGATTGGGTTATTGGGTTATTGGTATTTATCGGGTTATTTAATTTAATATCTAACCATCCATTTATACAAAACGGCCTATCGTATTGGCTTATCTGATATCCCTTTGGCAGGTCCGGATAAAAGTAATTCTTTCTGTCAAATTTGGAAAATTCCGGTATCTCACAATTTAGCGCTAAACCTAACATGACACACCATTCAATTGCTTTTTTATTCGGTACAGGCAGTGCTCCCGGAAGTCCTAAACAGACTGGACAGCAGTGAGTATTGGGCTCATGCCCAAAATAAGAAGCCGAGCAGCCGCAAAACATCTTCGAATTTGTTTTTAGCTCTACATGTATTTCCAGCCCTATAATTGGTTCAAACTCAATTTTATTCATATTTAAGGTCTAAATCTCTCCAGCATCCTCGGGAAAGGTATACTTTCCCGGACATGATCCAATTTGCAAATCCAGGAAACAAGTCTCTCCAGTCCCAGACCAAAACCGCTATGCGTAACACTGCCGTATTTTCTCAAATCCAGATACCAATCATAATCCTTAATTTTATACCCGTGGCTTTTGATACTTGTCAGTAGTTTTTCGTAACTGCCTTCACGTTCTCCTCCGCCAATAATTTCTCCGTATCCTTCAGGAACCAACAGATCCGCAGATAAAGCTAGTTTGTCATCGGTGTTATCTCTTTTACAGTAAAATGCTTTGATATTTGCCGGAAAATGGGTTATAAATACGGGTTGTTTAAAATAATTCATGAGTAATGTTTCATCATCGTTACCTAAATCAGTTCCATAAGATATATCTGAGCCTAATTTCTGCAATTTCGTAATCGCTTCTTCATATCGCAATCTGATAAAAGGTATCTTTATTTCCTTTAGTGGCTTGATATCGCGTTCTATAATCTTGAATTCCCCAAGACAATTTTCGAGAACTCTTTGCAATATATAATAAATGAATTTCTCCTCAATTTTTAATATCTCATCAAAGTTGGTAAAAGCTGCCTCGGCGTCCATAATCCAAAATTCTATCAAGTGTCTTCTGGTTTTTGATTTTTCTGCTCGAAGTGCCGGACCAAAATCGTAACATCTTCCAAAAGAATATATTGCTGCCTCGAGATAGAGTTGACCTGATTGAGACAGATATGCTTTCTCTCCAAAATAATCAATCGCAAATAGTGTCGTTGTGCCTTCACAGGCAGACGGTGTAATTATGGGAGTATCAATTCTTATAAAACTTTCTTTCTGCAAATATTCATTAATAGAGTTTATCAGTTGATTTCTTATCCGCTGAATTGCCCACTGTCTTTTGCTTCTAAGCCAAAGATGCCTGTGAGTTAATAAAAAATCTGGTCCATGCTCCTTTTTACCAATCGGGTAATCTTCTGCTATTGATATGATTTTTAAATCCTTAACTGTAATTTCACAACCAGAAGGGGCACGTTCTTCTTCTCTTATAATTCCTATTAAAATAACCGAAGTTTCAAGAGTCAGGTTTGTCACGCTCTCAAAAACTTTTACTGACACTTCATTTTTCAATACTGTTGCCTGAATAAAACCTGTTCCATCTCTAACTTGCAAAAAAACTATTGACCCGCTGGATCTTTTATTAAACACCCAACCTTTAACTGTTACCTCTTTACCTATATATTTTTTAGCATCTTTTATAAAAAAAATATTTATCATGAAATTTTATTCAGCTAATTTTGGTCTCTTCTTATGCCAATTTGTAACTTGTTGATAGGCATATCCCAATTGCAGCAGTAGCGGTTCAGCAAACATTTTTCCGATTATTTGCATGCCGATAGGCAAATTCTCTTTTGTAAACCCGCAAGGAACTGCCAGTGACGGAACTCCAACCGGTGTTTGGCAGGTAAAAATATCAGCTAACATATTTTGAATTGGATTATTGATAAGTTCACCAATTTTTGTCGCCGCCATTGGCTCAACCGGCATCAATATCAAATCACACTCTGAAAGAGCTTTCTGATACTCTTTTATAAATAAAGTTCGCCCTTGCTGAGCTTTCTTGTAATAAGCATCGTAGTAACCGGCCGATAGGGCATAAGTTCCCAGCATAATCCGTCTCATAGTTTCTTTGGTAAATTTCTCTCTACCTTGTCCAAATCTTACTCCATCGTATCTTGCCAGATTAGTACTGGTTTCGCTTGTGCCTATCAGATAATAAACTGGGACGCCGTAGGAAAGCATGGGCATGGATATTTCTTTTATTTTTATTCCAAATTTTTCGTACTCCTTGGCGGCATTTTTAATTAGGTTTATTATTTGCGGATCAACTCCTTCCCCGTAACATTCTTTTGGCATTCCCAGTACTAATCCATCTAATTGTTTTTTCAAATCCTTACTATAATCGGGAACTTCTTTTGGGGAAGAAGTAGCATCATGAGGATCATGACCTGCGATCACTCGAAGAATATGCGAACAATCTTCAACAGTCTTTGCCATCGGACCCATCGTGTCAAAGGAAGAGACATAAGCGATACATCCGTATCTGGAAACTCTGCCGTATGTCACTTTAAGCCCTGTGATATTACACCAACCAGAAGGATTGCGGATAGATCCTCCGGTATCCTCACCTATCCCAAACACCGCCATTCTGGCGGTAATTGCCGCTGCATTTCCGCCACTTGATCCACCGGCCACTCGAGATTGATCCCACGGATTTTTTACCGGTCCAAAATCGGTATTCTCAGATGAAGCCCCATGACCCCAAGCATCCATGTTTGTCTTTCCGATAAGAATTGCACCTGCGTCAACTAATCTTTGATAAACCGTGGCACTGTAGGGAGGAATATAATTTCCTAATACATTTGATGCAGCAGTAGTCTTAATTCCTTTAGTGTTATAGGAATCTTTAATTACATATGGTAATCCGTAAAGAATTGAATTATTATTTTCCCTATTCTTATCTCTCTCCCGTGCGATTCTTAATACATCTTCCTTGTCTAACAGAGTTATGAACGCATTAACGGTAGGATTGAAACGTTCGATATTCTTATAGCACTCTTTTACTATATCTTCCGAAGAAAATTTTTTAGCTTTCAAACCTTCTGATAACTGCACAATAGATAAATCGAGTAACATATATGTAATTTATTCAAAAATTGCATCCACGACAAAATAACCTTTATGAATCCTTGGGGCATTGGCTAAAACTTCTTTTTGAGACAAGGAAGGTTTTATGGTATCTTGCCTAAATACATTTTCTAGACCCGTAACCTGACTTGTAGGTTCTATATCTTTGGTATCTACTTCCTTCAATTTACTTACCAACTCAACAATTGCTGTAAGTTGCTTTTGAAAATTATTTATATCATCAGCTGATAAACCTAATTTTGCTAGTTTAGCAACATGTTTTACCTCTTCAAGCGATAAAATCGTCTTTGTCTTTCCCATGAACTAATTTTAACTTTATTTAACTCATTTTTCCAGGACTATAAGAAAAAGAGACCCACATTGCTTCGGGTCTCTTTTTCTGACTGTTGATAAGTTTTTATTAGTTAAGTCGTGGTGAGATATCTATCAATTTCCCAATCAGTGACTGATATCCTGAATTTGTCCCATTCCTCTTTTTTGGCTTCAATATACCTTTTCCATGTATATTCACCAAAAGTTTCTCTAACTATTCTTCCTTTTTCGATTTCCTTAATTGCTTCATCAAGACTAGCTGGAAGTTTATTGATGTAATATTTGGCCAATTTTACATCATCAAACTCAAATAAATTTTCCTCAACCGGAGCTGGTGCTTTCATTGCTTTTTTAATTCCCTCAAGTCCGGTCTTAAGTAAGACAGCAAAAACCAGATAGGGATTTCCTGAAGGATCAGGACACCGGATTTCTATCCTAGTTGCCTTCTCATCCATACCCTTTGAAACTTGAGGAATTCTGATTAGGGCAGACCGGTTTATCCTCGCCCAACAGGTGTAAACAGGCGCTTCATATCCCGGAGTCAGTCTTTTATAGGAATTGACAATGGGAGCAAGTACGCCTGTAATTTCTCTGATATGAGTCAGTTGTCCTGCCAAGAATTGATAGGCTGTTTTTGATAATCCGTATTTATCAGTCTTATCAGCAAAAATATTTTTTCCATTTTTCCATAGACTTTGATGAGTATGCATCCCGCTACCATTGATGCCAAAAAAAGGTTTAGGCATAAAGGTAGCATGATGATGATGTTTGAAAGCTATAAATTTCGTCGCCATCTTCAGGGTAATAGTATTATCTGCGGTTTTTAGGGCAGGACCATAGCGTATATCGATTTCGTGCTGCCGATCTGCTACTTCATGAGTGCTGGTTTCTGATGCAATTCCCATCTCGTTTAATGCCTCCATAATCTCTCTTTTTATAGTGTAGGATTCATCCATAAGTAAATTAAAATAAAATCCATTACCTCGGGATTCTCGTAATATTTTCTCATTCTCATCTTTGGGAAGAAGAAAAAATTCACATTCGGGAGCATTATAATATTCGTATCCTAGAGCTTTTGCTTCTAAAATGACTCTTTTTAGAATATTTCTAGGGTCTCCTTCAAACGGTTCATGATTAGGTTTATAAGCATCACAAATAAGTCTTGCAACTCTGCCACTTTCCATATTATTCCTCCAAGGAAGAAGAGCAAAAGTCGCTGGATCTGGCATCAGAAACATATCAGACTCGTGAATTCTGGCAAAACCCTCAACTGATGAACCGTCAATCCACACTCCGTATTTCAATGCATCCTCAAGTTTATAAACAGGAATAGTGGAATTCTTTATATTTCCTATAAAATCAGTGAATTGCAGATCGACAAAAGCTACTCTATCCTTTTTTGCAAGAGAAACTATTTCTTTAATTTGATCTTTCGGCATAAATACTCCTTAGATTAATCTTTATAAAAGATAAAATAAAAAAAATCTTCCGCCCCTGAGCTTGTCGAAGGGTTGGAAGACTCCATTGTCATTTCGCTTCGTTGCGAAATATAAAAGTATCCTAAACTAAAATGCGACTATCTGTCAAGAACCAATTTAAATTTATCTGCCAAAATGATCGCCTCTGCTACTTCCTTTAATGTTTTTCGGCTGTCCATACTTTCTTTCTGCAATATTTTATAAGCTTCTTCTTCAGATAATTGTTTCTTTTGCATCAAAATTCCTTTAGCTCTCTCAATTAATTTTCTTATCTCTAAAGCTTCTTTTAAAGCAAGTGATTCTTCAATCAAAAGTGCGTTTTCTATTGCTCCGCCAATTAATCTCCCAATTGCTGAAAGAAGATTTATTTCCATCTCAGAGTGAACGTGTTTTCTTTTATGCTGTACATTAATTACTCCTACAATTCCATGTTTATTCACAATTGGTACAGAGAGAAATGCTTCAAAGCGGTCTTCAGGAAGACTTCTGAAGTATTTAAATCTTGGATCTTTATTTGCTCCCTCTCGTATTGCCACCGGTTTTCGCACCTTTGCAACCCAACCTGTAATTCCTTCCCCCAGTTTCATAGTAATTTTTTTGAGGAGGTCACGATGTGGATTCTTTGAAGCCCGTAAAATCAGCTGTTTCTTTTTTGCATCAAAAATATAAATCAGACATGAATCGGCATGTGTCACTTCCGATGCTGTTGTAACAATCTCTTTTAATAACTCATCGATTTCTAAGCTATTTACGCTTTGCGCCACACGATAAAGAAAAGATAACTCTTTTTTCAATTCTTTAATTTTTGATTTATCAGTCATGACTTACTCCTAATCTTTTCAGCATAAATTCGTGTGCCTGCCATTCCAAGGTATCATCAAGAGGCTCCAATTGTATCGCTCTTTTGTATTTAACTTCAAGCGCGGAAGTTATCAACCAATCCGCAAGATGAGGATTTTTTGCTAAAATTGGGCCATGAAAATAACTACCGATTGCCTTATGGTAAATTGCACCTTCATATCCATCCTCCCCATTATTCCCAAAACCGTGCAGTACTTTTGCCAATGGTTTAATCTTCGATCCTAACACTGTTCTTCCCCCATGATTTTCAAAACCGACTATCGTCTTTCTGTACATACCCGAAATGTTAATTATCTCCCCAACCGTATTTCCGATCAAACGTTTTGCTTGATCTCCAGGATGTATTGTTGTCAAGTCAAAAATACCTAGCCCAGGAATATCTGCGCCTTGGTATGGGCGATAAAAATGACCGACTGCTTGATATGCGGCACAGACAAATAGAGCTGAGATATCTTCTTCTACCATTTTTTTAACCACCGGCCCTTTGTTTTTCAGAAAATCAGACCCGGCTAGTTTCTGTTGTCTATCTTGTGCTCCTCCCATAAAAATCAACTGACACTTTTCTAATTCGCGATGATGTGTTTCGAGTGTAATATTTTTAACTTGCGCTTCAATATTCCTTTTTTCGCATCGCTTTTTTAATACAATAATATTTCCCCTATCTCCATAAGTTGACATCAAATCAGGGTATAGCCAGCCAATTATTAATTGATAATTCATAAGGTTATAAAATCTTTCTTCCTTTTAATATTTTTCTTACTTCTAACATCGCAGAGTATGTTGGTAGCACATATAATGTTTCCCCTTTCTTAATAGCTTCTAGTCCCGAATAAATTGCTTCTTTTAAGTTTTGAATGACCCTTAATTGTTTCATCGAATACTTTATTCTCAGTCCCATATCAAACGCTCGCTCTCCACTGGCAATGACTTTAACATTTGAGGGAATCATTTCAAAATCCACATCCCAAATCCAACTTACATCCCGCCCATCAGGAATATAGTCATTAAGAACAAATAACAGCTGTCTTGCTCTCAATGATAAAACAGTTTTTAAGGATTCATTAAATCCAGCAGGATTTTTGGAGAGAAAAATCTTAATTTTTTTACTATTTACCACAAACTCTTCCTGTCTTCCGAAGGCAGGCGAAAAATCTGAAAGTGCTTCTTTAATCTGCTTGTCATTAATCCCAAGTGATTTAGCCACAATCACAGTCGCTAAAGTATTATATTGATTATAAAGTCCCGGAAGTGGTGAAGACCATTTACTTATATCCGGTTCTGGCCTCTTCTCGCCGCATTTTTCGCATCTCCAAATGCCTAGATGAGAATAATAAATACCCTCAAAAGACAACCTGTTTCCACAGCTTAAGCAAAATATCGAATCAGTTGCATGTTCCATTTCAGGAAGAAACGATTTTGTATCATCTATCCCAAAATAATAAACGCCAGCTTTGAGACCCGGCCTTGAAGTCATACCTAGATGAGCAATTAACGGGTCATCAGCATTTAGTACTATTTTTGCATCCTTTGGTAATTTTTTTAATGCCTTACTCCATTTTCCTGCTATCACATCTATTTCTCCATATCTATCCAACTGGTCTCGAAATAAATTAAGCAATACGACTATTACTTTTTGCTTATTTGAGGTTTGAGGTTTGAGGTTTGAGATTACCAGAGACAGTGTGTTTTCATCCACTTCCAGAATTGCCCAGTCCGTATCAATTTTACCGATCCAAGAACTTTGTTGAATAAAAGCTGAGACTAAACCATTTAAAAGATTTGCACCAGAATCATTATGAATAACTCTATAATGCCCTTTATCAAACTGGGTTAAAATCTGTCGCAGCATTCTCGCTGTAGTTGTTTTTCCATTGGTACCGGCAATCAGTATTATTCCTTTTTTAACTTGGCTGAAAAAATAATCAAGAATTTTTGGCTGAAAATATAATGCTACTTCTCCGGGCCATGTCCCGCCACTACCTAGGTTAAAGGTATTGCTGATGAAATAAATTAATTTTCCAATTAGAACAAGAGGAAAAATCATTCTGAATTACATTGAACGAAGAACCTTAATTCTTTCTTCAATTGGCGGATGGGTGTCAAAAAGACCGGCAAACCAGGTGCCAAAATTTTTACCTTTAAATGGGTTCACTATATATAGGTGCGCAGTTGCATTTGAAGCACCGGCAAGTACAGTTCTATCTTTGGAAATCTTTTCCAGTGCCATCGCAAGACTTCCCGGATTTTTAGTCAAAAGTGCAGATGAAGCATCGGCTAAAAATTCTCTTCTTCTGGAAATCGCCAATTGAATAATCGTCGCAATAAAAGGTGAGATGATCGCAAATATGATACCAATCACCAGAAATATTGCACCCAAGCTGCCTTTTTCTTCCCGTCTGCGACTTTCTCCTCCCCACCAAAGCATCCGCATAAACCAATTAGAAAGAAAAGCCACCATGCCTACTAAAACTGCCACAATAGCCATCAGCCTGGTATCGAAATTTTGGATATGAGAAATTTCATGAGCAAGAACCGCTTCAAGCTCATCTCTATTTAGTTTTTCCAAAAGTCCGCGGGTAGCGCAGACGACTGCATGCTGGGGGTCACGACCGGTGGCAAAAGCATTGGGAGCCTCTTCTTCGATAATATAAACCTTAGGTTTCGGAATACCTGCGCCCATGGCTACATTTTCACAAACAGTATAAAGATCGAAGTCTTTTTTCCTATCAGCTTCCCGTGCTCCGTTCATGGCTAAAACAATTCTATCTCCCCAAAAATAACTGCCCAGACTCATCAGTCCTGAAATGATTAATGCACCGCCCGCCCAAGAAATGCCATATCCTCCTGCCTGTCCCAAAACATAAGCTACCGTGGCGATAAATATTGTAAAAAACGCCATTATAAGATATGTCTTCGTTTTGTTTCCCTCAATTTGGGAATAGACGGAAAGAGCCATAAATTTTTAGCCGAATTTTACTTCTACTTTCTTTCTTTCTTCTTCCCCGGCTTCAAAAAATTCTGCCGGTGTAAATCCGAAAGTTTTCACCAGTAGTACATTTGGAAACAGCTGAAGCTTGGTATTAAATTCTGCAACAGCAGTGTTATAAAATTGGCGGGAATAAGCAACTTTGTCTTCGGTATCCTCAAGTTCCCGCTGCAGTTGCAGGAAATTTTCGCTTGCCCGAAGTGTGGGATAGTTTTCGGCAACCGCAAAGAGAGACTTCAGTGCATCACTCAACTGGTTATTGGCTGAGGCTAAAGCTTTGGGAGTGGTAGCTGTCAGTAACATACTTCGTGCCTTAGTCACATTTTCAAACACTCCCTTTTCATGTTTAGCATAGCCTTTTACTGTTTCCACCAGGTTTGGAATAAGATCGGCGCGTCTTTTCAACTGCACATCAATTTGGCTCCAAGCTTCCTTAATTCGTACTTTCCCGGCGACAAGGTCATTATATAAAGACCAAATATATAAAATAATTACTCCAATTATTAGTATAGGTATAACAAAACTCATAAATTTTTCACCTCCTTAACCAATCTTTTGCCTTATTATACGGCAAAGCATTGATAATGTCACCTGCTTCCGCCCAGCCCCGTCTGGCGACAGATACGCCATATTTTAGAAGTGTCATTTGAGATGATTCATGACTGTCAGTATCTACCGCCAATTTGACCCCATTTTTGATCGCTTCATGAACAAGCATATCAGCTAAATCCAGTCGGTCCGGGTAAGCATTAATCTCCAGAGCTTTGTCTTTTTCATGACAATACTTAAATAAAATAGGCCAGTCAATCTCATAACTTTCTCTCTTACCGAGCAATCTGCCTGTCGGATGGGCAAGTATTTTTGCTTTCGGGTGTGACAAACCATTTAATATCCTCTCGGTCATTCCTTTTTTATTCATACTAAAGCTGCTATGTATGGAAACAATAATGGCATCAAGATAATTAAAAGCTTCTTGTGGCAGTGCGATTTTGCCGTCAGGTTGAATATCAACCTCTAACATGATAAATAAATTTACTCGAGTACTTTTTGTTGACTTCATTATTTGTTCAAAATACTGTTTTCGACGCTTTAATATGCTAATAATTTGATCTGATGAATGGTTCGAAATACTTGGATTATGGTCGCTTATTCCGATATATTCATAACTTAATTTAGAAGCATTTAACAAAATTTCGGAAGCAGAGGACCTGCCTAAATCATGAGACGGTTCCAAATTATAATCAGAATGGATATGAAAATCACCTTTTATATCTTGTAGTTCAACAAGTTTCGGTAATCCTGGCAGTTTACCCTGAGCTTGACGCTTCGCTGCCTCTATTTCTCCACTGTCCTCTCGCAATTCAGGGGGAATCCACGGTAATCCTATAGCATTATAAAATGCTTCCTCGGCAGGATATTCAACTATTTTTTCTTTCTTATCTTTTAGTGATTTTATTCCGTATTCAGACAAGGATAATCCCCGTTTCAAGGCTAATTCCCGCAAATGAATATTGTGAAGTTTACTGCCGGTAAAATACTGTAACATGGCGCCAAATCTCTCTGGAGTCTGAACCCGCATATCTATTTGGCGGCCACTTTCTAAAAGAATTGTGGCTCCGCTTGGTCCTTTTTCCACCACTTTGTGCCTTTTGGGATAATGAGCAAACCAATCTACTGCCCCAACCGGATTCCGAGTCGCCACAGCTATATCTATATCCCCAATTGTAGCTACCATTCTCCTCAGACTTCCCAAAGGCTGTACCTCAATAGTATCTTTATATTTCCTAAGATAGTTAAGCACGTCAGTGGCAATGGCAAATGCATATGGCAGAGGCATTCTTTTTATCTTCGTATGACCTTCCAGATGCCTTTTTAAAGCCTCTATTATATCCTGCTGGGATTTCATGCCAAAACCTTCGATTTGGGCGATTTTATCGCTTTTTGCAGCTTCACGAAGGTCATCTATAACTGTATCTGGGTCTTTTAATTTTAAAACAGTAACCAACTTATATGCTTTTTTGGGACCGAAACCAGGAATCTCTAGCAGCGGAAAGAGTGCTTGCGGCAGATCTTTAAATATTTCCTGGAAATGTTTCACCCTGCCTGTACGAAAAAGCTCATTCAAGTGCGAAGCAATGGAACTGCCAACTCCGGGAAGTGTGGATAACTTTCCCGCCTCCCAAAGATCTTTTGCCTCTACCGTGCTTTTTTCAATTGTATCGGCAGCCTTTTCATAGGCAATAATTTTAAATCTGTTTTCTTCTTTGAGAATATAAGCTGCGGTGACTTGTCTGAGAAGTTTAGCCACCTCTTGATTTGTCATAGTATATGAAAAAAGTGTAGCATAAAACTATTGACCTCGCTATAATCTTCTGATATTATCCAAAACAGGGCTCGTGGTGTAGCGGTTAACATGTCGCCCTGTCGAGGCGAAGATCGCCGGTTCGAATCCGGTCGAGCCCGCTTTCACCTCGCCGAAGCATTCAGCGAAGGCGGGCTTCGGATAGTAAACGATTTGAACTATATCTCTTGGCGAGGTTTCAGCGAGGTAAACCCGCTCTAATTCTATCTACTTCTGCCCAGAAAGGAGGGATACTCTTTAATTTTATTTTATGTGGAAGAAGTATCTTAAACAATTCAGTCTGCCTGAATCCTTTATTTCAATCACGCTTGGCTTTTTAGTTGTCGTTGTTGCTGGTCTTCTGATATATAATTATTTATCTAAAAATAAACCATTTGGAACGCCTGTTAAAGAAACTCAAACTGAAGAAAAAGCAACAGCAAAAATTGAACTCCCTACCACCCACAAAGTGGCAGCAAATGAAACTCTCTGGTCGATAGCAGAAAAATACTACAATTCCGGCTATAACTGGGTAACGATAGCCAGTGAAAATAATCTGACAAATCCTGATTATATAACGGTTGATCAGACCCTCAGTATTCCAAAAGCGGAAATTATTAGGCTACCCGGAGAGATATCAGCTGCTGCCGCTGAAGTAAAAACTTATACGGTAGTGGCAGGAGACAGTTTATGGAATATTGCTGTGCGTGAATATGGAGATGGATACGCTTGGACGAGAATTGCCAAGGAAAATAATCTAGTCAATCCAAATCTTATTCACCCCGGCAATGTTCTAAGATTGACAAAATAAGAGAGCATCAATTTCCGATGCTCAAAAGTTTTTGACAGTCGAATATGTCATTGGCGTGGCTAAAATTTTAAATGTCTCCTTCCCAACGCTAATCTGTCTTCCAATCTTGCAGCAACTAACCAAATTTTATAATATTTTATATAGTGCGTAATATAATTTATCTATTATTTATATTTATACTATCATTAATCGTCTTGTTAATTTTATGGATAAATATCACTCCAGGTTACTTCCAATCAAATAGATGCTGTGGCTACGGATATTTGACCGATAAAGAAACAGAAGATTATTTCATTATCAATAAATGCAATACGATTGATTGTTTACCTCCTACAAATAAAGACAAACTCATTGCTGTATTTTTATCTTTATTAGCAAACATAGATTTTAATAAAGGCACAAGATATCTTGAAACAACTATTCCTTCAGGTCAATTCTGTGGAGGAATAGCAGGTATTAAATGTCCGCAAGGATATCAATGCAATTTGGAAGGTAATTATCCAGATGCCGGCGGGGAATGTGTTAAAATGGAAATGGAATAGATTAAACTTATGCGGGTGTGGTCCAATGGCAGGATACGTCCTTCCCCCGCCTGCAATGCATGCAGCGGTAGTTCAGTGGTAGAATGTCTCCTTCCCAAGGAGAAGGTCGCCGGTTCGAATCCGGTCCGCTGCTCAAAATAGCTGGCGGGCAGGCAAGGATGAGGAGGGGGTTTACACTGAAAAATTTCAGCAGAAATTTTTATGTGTTCGATTCCCTTCACCCGCTCCATTTTTATGCTTACACGGGATCAGGCTTTAAAGCTTTTATACGGTAATATGCAGTCAATCAACCTTCGCCGGCATTGCCTGGCTGTGGAGGCTGTCATGCGCGTTCTCGCTCGTCATTTCGGCAGTAACGAGGAAAAATGGGCAGTTGTCGGTCTTCTTCATGATGGAGACTACGAAAAGACAAAAAATAACCCGGCGCAGCATACCATTCTCATGCACCAATGGCTAAAAGAAATGGGTGAAGACGATCAGGAAATTTTGGCTGCTATACTTTCGCATAATTATGGACATACCGGCCAAAATCCGCCGAAGAATAATTTGGAGTGGTCGCTCTATTGTTGCGATGAATTGACTGGACTGATTGTGGCAGTAGCACTGGTCCGCCCGGATAAGAAACTGCGCTCTGTGACTCTCGAGTCAATCATGAAAAAATGGAATATCAAAGCTTTTGCCGCCGGAGTCAACAGGGAACAGGTAAAGACATGTGAAACCGAACTTCATATTCCGCTGCCGGAGTTTATTGGAATTGCCTTAAAAGCCATGCAGGGTATCAGTAATGATCTGGGATTGTAATTTATTTCCCATTATTATAAAATTTAAACCAAATAAAACCTTCGGGGAATTTGTGTAAGTCATAATCGGTAGTGATACTCTACGACCCCCTGATTTAATCGGAGGGATGAGCCGATGACCCGCCTACAACGCTTTGCGAAGCAATGCGGGCAGGAATTTCGGCAGCGACCGTAAAGTCGGGATGGGAGCGAAATAAACCTTTGGTTTAAACGCTCCTAGAACGTTGAAATTCTATAAGAATTTCTTACGTTCGAAAGGAGGATTTATGAAAAATTTATCCACCCGTGAACTTGTCCTTTCGGCAGCCCTTGCTGCCATTTCTGCCGTTACTCAACTGATACATATTGGCTTCCAATCTCCCCAGTGGGGGATGTGGATAGATGTGGTTTCGGTATCCTGGATCATCACCTTTTTCCTTTTTGGCATAAGATCGTCTTTGATCGTTTCTCTTTTAGGTGCTCTGATTATCACCTTATTTGCTCCGGATACCTGGCTTGGGGCTTCGATGAAATGGGCAGCAACGGTACCGATGTTAGTCAGTCTTTCTTTTTGGACTTTGCTTCGGAAAAAAGAAATATCCGATTATAAACTTATCGCCAGTATCACAGTCCCGTTAATAATGGGGATTCTCATTCGCTGTCTATTGGTTATTCCTCTCAATTATTTTTATGCCATACCCATCTGGACCGGAATGACAACTGCACAAGCTATGGCAGTTATCCCTTGGTATATTATAGTCATTTTTAATGGCATCCAAGGAATTTTGGATATAGTTCTAGCTTGGATTGTGGTCTTTCGTTTCCGCTTAGACCGTTTTGCCTCATGGTACAGGTAAGTATGCAAAATAAAATCACTATCAAAAAAGTGTGCTTTGGTTACGAAAAAAATAGAAATATCTTAAAAAATATCTCCCTGGAAATTCCAAAGGGTATATTTGTGGGAGTAACCGGTGTAAACGGCTCGGGAAAAACTACTTTTACTTATCTTTTAAACGGCCTTATCCCTCAATTTATCAAAGGATATTTAACCGGTGAAATATTTGTTGACGGAGTTTCCACAAAAACAAAAAGTATCGCCTATTTTGCCCAAAAAGTGGGGATGGTTTTCCAAAACCCTGATTTTTCTTTATTTAATCTGACTGTTGCCGAGGAAATAGAATTTGGGTTGAAAAATTTGCGACTGGACAGTCGGCAAAAAAGAATTTTGCACTCCCTTGACGCTGTAGGCATGTCTTCTTTTCAAAACCGTGATCCCCAAACACTATCTCTTGGGGAAAAGCAGAAAGTATGTCTGGCATGTGTTCTGGCTCTTGATACTTCTTATATTGTTTTGGATGAGCCTACGGCCATGCTGGACTTCAAAAGTTCGCTGGAATTATATCGGATTCTTTCTAGCCTCAATAAAGCGGGAAAATCCATTATTGTCGTGGAACATGATACTGATTTTCTTCGCCGATTCGCTAACCAAATGTTGATTCTGGAAAAGGGAGAAATAGTCGCTTTCGGTAATACAAAAGATATCTTAGGCAAAAAAAGGGTGCTTAAGGATTTGGGAATTAAAACATGAAAAGTAATCTCTTAAGGAATCGGTTAAAACTATTTTTCTTATTTCTGATAACAACAGTTGTTGCTTTCAGCAAAAATCCGGCAATTCCCATCGGGTTTTTCCTGATACTAATTTTACTTTTATATCTGAGTCGGTCGAAACAAAAAATTATCTCCAGAATCCGGCCGCTTCTGATCATCGGATTGTTTGTAATTTCCTTCCAGTTAATATTTAATACACCAGTTAGTCCCTCAATACGGATAATTGAAGGATTTACCGCGGCAATAAAAATTATTACCCTGTCTCTGTTTGTTTTCTTGTACACTTCCACTGCCTCACCCAGCGAAATTATCGCTTCCTTCTCTTTCCTGCCTAAGAAGTTACTGCTGATGTTTGCCATCACTTTCAATATGATCCCTACTATTTTGTCTGAGTCAGAAAAAATTGTTATTGTTCAACGCTGCCGCGGCTACCAGTCCAGAAGCTTTAATATCTTCGGCAATATCCTGCCCGTAATTATTCCTCTGCTCCATAGGACTTTGAGACGGGCAGAACAATTATCACTTGTTCTTCTCTCGCGGGGATATGATGAAAAATAGCTGGTATCAGGCAAAAGTAATCCGGGGGAAAAAAATCGCCAGAACCCTCGGTTTTCCTACTTTAAACTTGGATACGCCAAGTATTTTGAAAGGAAGCAAAGAGGGTGTCTATGCAGCCGGATTAAAAATCGGCAATAAATTATATAAAGGCATTCTCTATTATGGCCCAAGGCTCCTGTTAGGTGAAACAGTAAAGATATTGGAAATCTTTGTTTTTGATTTTGACAAAGACATTTATGGAGAAACAATTTCTTTTCAAGTAAGGAAGTTTATTCGCAAAGTAAAAAATTTTCCCAACAGCAAATCTTTTCAAAAGCAACTTGTGCTTGATTGTCAAAAGGCAAAAGAAATACTAAAATAGACACTGATGCCGATGTAGCTCAACGGTAGAGCATTCCCTTCGTAAGGGAGTGGTTGGAGGTTCAAATCCTCTCATCGGCTCCCTGATAGATTTAAGAAGGAGATTGATTATCCTCTGGGGGCAAAAACTCTTCGCCGGTACTATTTACCCGTTCGCCGGGCTTGAGCCATTGAATGTAGGCACAGCCTGTCGCTTTCCGTGCTATTTTATCCCAACCGGATGTTGAGCATTTGATCATCCGCTTTCCGCTATTAGTGGTAAATAAGACTAAGGGGTTGCCGCAATCAGGACATTTGTCCGGTAGAGCCTGTGTTGTGCCGTTTATCCATTCTATATAGTCACAACCGGTTGGCTTTCTAGTAGCCTTGTCCCAGCCGCCCGCGGAACATTTCTTCATTTTTTTCCCGAATCTGGTAATTTGCAAAACCAGCGGCAACCCGCACTTGGGGCACTTCTCATCAAGCGCTTTAGGTTCTACCGGCAGCCATTTTACATAACTGCATTGTGAGCACCGTTGAAGTCTTTTACCGCTGGCGGTTTCTGTCACTTCCCCAAAGGGTGAGTTGCATTTGGGACAGGTTGTGTCATCCGGCATAATATTTAGAATATCATATTTTCCGAGCAAAAAATAGTACCTTTCGCACCTTAAACAATTGCTTCATTTTCCCTTTAAGTTATTATTCCATTGCTCCAATATAAATGCTTTAAATTTTTCTAAGCCATTATCGTTCATATAAAATCTTTTATGACCAGTTTTTTTATTTATGTCTATATTATGGTTAGTAGGATTAAGAAAAATAGATGGGGTTGGTGATTTAGTCCCAACAATATCCATAGAATAGTTTAATGACTTAAGCTTCATCTTTACCCTCCTTCATACAAATAATAGGTAACAATTAGATATTACACTTTTTCAAGGAATATCAAAACCCCACCTGCAAAGACAGCCTAAAAGAGAAACGTCTCCTTATTACAAATAGTTAATGTTCTTTTTATCAATATCCTGGCTATTTGCGAATCGTCCCCTTTTTAGTAGCTCAACGGTAGAGCATTCCCTTCGTAAGGGAGTGGTTGGAGGTTCAAATCCTCTCTTCGGCTCCCAATTTCACTAGTGTTTTGGTATAAATCCTCTATAATGCTGGTATGTTTGTCGATGAAGTGGAAGTTATTTTTCAGGCTGGGGATGGCGCCGCGGGAAAAGCCTCATTTTATCCCGGATGGAAATCCGGTCCAGACGGTGGGAACGGAGGAAGCGGCGGAAATATTTATATTACTGTCACTTCTGACTTGACGACACTAAGTCAATTCCTGGGAAAAAAGACCAGAAAAGGAGAAGACGGACAGGCAGGCGGTAAATATAGAAAGTCAGGCAGAAATGGAGATGACATCACTATCACCCTGCCATTGGGATGCATCCTTACCGATCAGGACACGGGAGATGTGATTGAGCTAAGCGATATAAATCAAAAAGTCCTGATATGCAAAGGGGGCAAAGGCGGAAAAGGCACCTATGCCCTTGCCTCACCCAGCAATACCACTCCCCTTCGGGGCGAACCCGGGGAACCCGGCCAGAAAAGAAACCTCAAGATCGTCTTGAAATTAATCGCGGACTATGGCCTGATCGGTCTTCCAAATACCGGAAAAAGCAGTCTTCTAAACGCCCTCACATCTGCCAACGCGAAAGTAGCCGACTATCCATTCACTACACTTGAACCTAATCTGGGTGTCATGGACAAGTATGTTCTGGCAGATATTCCCGGACTTATAGAGGGCGCCTCAACAGGCAAAGGTCTGGGAATCAAGTTTCTCAAACACGTCGAGAAGGTAAACTTAATTCTCCATTGTATTTCGGTAGAATCGAATAACTTGGAATCAGATTACAGCACCGTGCGGGAAGAACTGAGGAAGTTTAATCCGCAACTTACCGAAAAACCTGAAATTATCTTATTGACGAAATCCGATGTCGCGGATGTTAATGTGTTGGAAAAGAAACGAAAGATACTAGCTAAATTCGGGAAAGTATTCCCCATCTCTATACTGGACGACAAAAGCCTGGAAAAGTTGGAAAAATTATTGAGAATGAAGATCTAAATCTTTTCTTCTTTTACTTTTTTCCTGGAAACTTTGGCCTTTTTGGTTTTGGGTTTTAGGACAATATCAGTTACTTCATCTTTTACGACTAGTGACGTTTCAACTTTAGGCGCGAGCAAACTTATAATTTTATCCAATTTGACATTTAGACTTTTCAACTGATCCATCAATTGTTGGCTGTCTCTACCGCGTGAATCTCTCTCTTCAAACTTTGGTCTCCCAAAGTTTCTGTCACCTGATCCCCGAAAGTTACTATCTTCACTTCTCCTTTTCTCAAAACAATCACTGCAGTATACCGGTCTGTCATCTCTTGGCTGAAACGGAACTTGACAATCTTTTCCGCACTGGGCGCACGTCGCTTGGTACATTTCCCGTCTGCCAAAATCTCTTCCTCCACCGCCAAACCTTCTGCCTCCTCTTCCTCCTCCTGATCTATAATTTCGATTAAAATCACCCATAAATGGTAGTATATTCAATAAACAGATAAATAGCAAGGAAGACAACAGGCAAATATAAAGATTATAAAAGCCAGGAGAGAGCCATAAAACCGAGAGCAACAAGACCGATTCTCGTACCCCATTTTTTCAGAAACTCTTTCACATCAGACTTATGTTCGCCGGAAGAATACTGTTCTTTTTCCATAACAGGTATTATTGTATCACTTCGTTTTTGGTGTTTCAGGATAGACTGTTTCCCAACCGTCCATAAATCACTATGAATCTGAAGCTGAATTTTGCTCCCCCTGTGGCAAGTCATACTTGCCTAATACCGAGTTTGACTCGGTGGGATATTATCCGAACAATATTAAGAAAACCAAGAGGATAAGTTAGATTGATAAGTTGACTTATAATATTATTTATCTATTCTCAATATTCCTTCTAAATGATTTAATTAATCCTTCACTTGGACCATCCAAATCTTCATCAATGAGACAATAATTATTCTGAATCTCCCCTTCGGGAGCTAAATCAATTTTTTCAAAACCTTCTCCTCCTATCCAGGTTGAAGGAGTACCTACTCGATTAACGTCATATTTCGAATATTTTTTATCCACCCCAAGAAGAATATACTCCTGAATTGAAGGATGACGACGAAAATTAACTGTCCAGTCACAATCACTAGGCATCCAGGAGCTGATAACCATATCCGGATTATAACGCTCAATTGCTGTTAAGTAATCTAACTCCTCAATCGGAAAAACCATATTACGATTTTTCCCTTCCCTGTTCAGATTCAAGTCGGTTGGATATATTCTTACTTTACTGCCTATACCTATTTTACCAAGTTCTAAGCCGAGGAAATACGCAAACCTCCCGGTAGCTGCTCCGACTTCAACCAAAACCATTGGTTTATCTTCGCTCGCTCCCAAAGATGCTATCCTTTTTCCTACATAGCTAGCAAAAGATTTAACATACTCCTGTGTCAACAGCTGGCAGTTATCATTTTGTGTACAATAGGATACCAAACTATGATGTGTTCCCCTTACAGCGGGAAATGCCCTTTTCAATTCGGCCAATGTAGGAAGGTAATTAGGATCTGCAACTTTTTCCTTGATAGCTTCTATTAGCGTACTTTCTAGTATTCTTGCTAGTTGATGAGCTTGTTTAGTCGCCATAGTTATTTTCTGTACATAAGCGAAGCCATATTTATGTTCTAGATATGGTATTTCCACCTCCTTATCACCATCTAACATATCAATATCCATATCACCACAAATATCCGTAGACCAAACACCCACAAGAAGCGATTCCGGTTGTAGTCTGCATCTGTTCTTATCTGGATCTATCCAGTCGAAATAAACCGAGTCAGGTCCAATTTGATGAGTATCAAAATCATGAAAAAATATGGGTGTGTGTAACCAACCCTGAAACTTATCTTCTGTTCTAAAATCCAATAAAGAGTTTACCGGTTGAGGAGAAGCATTATCACAGTATTGCCTGTATAAGGCTAACATTTGTTCATCTAGTCTAAGTAGATTATTACTGTATAATCCTGTAATAGACAATAGATCATGGGGAGATTGAATAACGCTTTGAAATCTTATATCAGGTTCGTTTAACATAACTTATTACTATTAACATTTCAAAGAATTTATCCTAAAAAAGGATTGACAGAAGTAAAAACTGTAAATTCCAACGCTAAGTATAGCATAAGTTTTATCCTATACTCAGACTTTTATAAAAATGGGGACAGTTCTGATACTCCCAGTTTGATTGTTTTCCTCGTGGGATATTATCCAAACTGCAATTTATCTTGAGTAATTGTCTATTAAACCGGGTACCCCTCATTATTTGAGGGAATTATCAAGGAGTGAAATAATCATCTATTTTCTCCCCATCCCCATAAGGAACTCATTTTGGTCCAATCTGGTAGTCTGTATTTTCCTTGTAACTCTAATTGAGCTGCTTTAGGAGTGGGATCTCCATTTAATCCCTCAAAAATACTAGTTAAACAACCATCGTAAGATTGTAATAAATTATCGTCTGAACCTGCATGTTTAATAACTTCTCCCATAATTTTACCTATCATTACCCAATCTCCATATAAAAGACTCTGTTCATTTGTTATGACATCTCGAGATCTCAATAAAAGTTGCCTCAGTTCTATACCTGAATATTCTTTCCCTTGAACTACAGGTTTACCTTGTATAAACCAAAGTGCCTCACTCATTTTATCCCGGGAAAATTCAGTAAATTTAGTAGGCTCGGGCAAAATATCCACTAATGCTATAATTCGCTTTTCTTGGAAAGCCACAGCGTATAACTCGAGTGCAAGTCTAGAAACACGATTGCTCTCGAAGCGCTCGAGTATTTGGTAAAAAGTTTGAAAATTCTCTTCTAATTCTGCCTCTGATGTTTCTTCATCGCTAACACGAACAACCTCTTGGGCCAATTTCTTTCTATTAAAGGCCCGGTATATATCTCTAATTTTTTCAAGTAAAGACCCAGACATAATGTGGATGGAAATAATATCACTCGGACTCTTACGCTGTCAAACTGCTATGGGATAATTTTCTCCCCATAGCTAACGAAGTTCGAACTTATCTATATATTTAATTATGCTCCCCCTGTGGCAAGTCATACTTGCCTAATACCGAGTTTGACTCGGTGGGATATTATCCGATGTTACCTGAACCTATAGATTGTTCTTAAATGGAATAATTTCCCCAAAAAGAGTTCCTGAAAATCAGGATCAGTATTCCTGGCTTCAATTATTTCTCCCTCCAGTACAGACGCATTTCCCCAACTAGCTGCCAGTGGACTTAAATCTCTTGATGCGCCTGTAAGTTCATCCCGAGTATCAGCCCATAAAAGGGCCTCAACATCCGTCTGCTCGGCTTTATTACCTAACCGCCGGCTTAATGATCCTAAAATTCTCTCTTTTATTACGTCCGGTAACCATTCATTTTCTTTCACATAAGCTGAATTCCCCAAAGCATCACCCAATCCCTTTCTTGTAGCATTGAATATAATAGATTCTATATATGGGTATTTTAACCTGAGCAACTCATTTGCGGCTACAATGAAGAGCTCAGCATCCCGCTCGTGATCGTAATAATATCCGGATTCTTGAAGCATAAAATCAGGTTTATTTATCCTTTCTTCAATACTGGAACAGCATAAGGTATATTGTCTGCTGCGAGAAGTTTTCTCAGCTCTTTAGCTTCTACTGGCATGCTGATTCCAATGTTTTTTCCAAACAGCTGTTCTAAATCTATAATTAAAATTTCTTTTTTTTGAGTTTCTGCGATACTTTTAAGATAATCTACATATCTTCTTACTATCAGTCTAAATTCAGTACCCGGGAAAAAATCCAAACCAGGAAAAGTGTCAACTTCATTTACTGCAAGACCTTCCTCTCCTTCAATAATGTCGATAGCCAATAAACCTAGATTTACCTCTTGAGGATTCCCAACATGCATAATGAGTTTTCTAACTCCTGAAGCATATTCTCTAATTGCCTGACATGCTTCTCTTGCTAAATCAAAATATTCTTGTCTTAAGTCTGGTTTAACCCTAACGACTTTTCCTCCTTGAACAATATTAGAAAGAACTCTGGATAGTCTGGGTGGATATTCAATCAAATCACCGGCAGAATTAATAATTGGATCTTTTGTTTCCCTTACAGCCATAGCCACAGGCTCACCGTTAATTGTGACTACTCGACTGTCTCTAATTGAACCATCTTCCTTCCTGGGCCACCAGAATTTTTGGATTATTAAACCAGTTTCTTGACTCCGAATGTTTCCTAGTTCCTCTTCAGCAACAACTCTAATATTCTCTCCGCGATGACTTTCTGTGGATTTTACTATAAAAAGACGTGGATAATTTCTAGAACTTGAAGAAACGAGTCTAGTCATTTGTTCTGGTGACAAAGATCTATTATCTTGATCCAAAATCTCAAAATCCGGAAGAGGAATATGTTGGTCTCGAAGAAATAGAGTATAAAATCTTTTACCTAGAAGATTAAAATTGTTTGGAATAACTGTACCTTTTCTTTCAAGATCTCGTACTAATCCTCCTATCTTATTTGGATCAAATGCGCTTGGTTGACCATCAACTTGCATTAACACTCCAAGAAAAGAGATATCCGGTACAGCTAAGACATAACCGGAAGAAGATCTAATAAGTCGTTCCATAGGCCCAGGAACTCTTGATCTTTCCTGAATCCATTGTTCTATTTTCCACATGGAGGTCTTTTACCAAAGTTATAGGATAAAATCAAGTTTTTGAGGGATATTTTACTGCTTACCTTAAAAAATTAGCCTCAATTCCTTTGCTCCGTACAGTGTATCACTTTAACATTTTCTATTGATGTTATCAGTTTACAATCTTGCATATCGATATTGTTATTATCGGTGATGTATGTATATGGCCTCTTCATTTTGATGCCAGAAGAGTCTTGGGAACTATTTAATACAATCACATATCTTTCGGAATAATAGATTACGGTAGGTTCTAAATTGTTGTATGCATGTAGATACACCGGACCTGGTAAATATTTAATAAGATCACCAATTATTTTTTGATCGGAAGGTGTTGAATTTTTCCCGTATGCTTCCGGAATATATTCTTTAAAAGATACAGTCGCAATAATCAGGATAGAGCCTAATAGAGCAAAATGAACCAACTGCGAATAATTGGCAAATTTCTTAGCAAATTGTGATAAAAAGCATGATACGAGAAGTGCAATTGGAACGGTTGCTGGTATGATATGCCATGATTTTGTTTTCGAAGAAATAATATATGGAATAAACATGAATGTAAAATATACTAATACTCTCCTGATATTCAAGTTTTTTAAAAATAATAGAAAAGAGAATAAATATGATAAAAGTAAAGGCTTATACCATCGATGAATAACTGATCTTAATAAAAGCAGGGTACTATTAATATTGCTCAGCGTTAAACCATTCGTATCTCCTTCGCGTAAGGCAACGGTAAAAATATTTTGTTCTACGAACCATTTTCCGAAAACAGCAATATTGAATGCATACCAAATACCTACCGGCAGTACAAAAAGTAAAATAATGTTTCTAATATTTTTCGCCGACAGATTATTATTTTTATTGAATACAACCGTGTTATATATCATTAAAGGTAACAGGAAAAGTGATACAAAAGTCTTTGACAAGAGTGAAATGGAGAGTATAAACCACGATAAATAAATATTTTTCAGCCTTTTAGTATCCCAAGAAAGATAAATCGATAATGACTGCAGAAATATTAATAAAGACTCAAGATTTCCAGTTCTTGCCCTTAATAGAAACCATCGGCAAGTAAAAAGAATTACCGTTGCCATAAGACCTGTTTTCCAATCAGAGATCTTACATCCGAACAGAAAAATCAACGAGATGGTTAGACTGCTGAAAATGACTGATGAAAGACGTGCTGAATAGTCTGATTCTCCAAGTAATTTAAACACTAATCCTTCAATCCAAAAACCTAATGGCGGATGATCGATGTATGGTGATCCATTTGATTTTAGTATCAAAATATCACCCCTTACGACATTCCTTGATATGTCCGCATACCATGCCTCATCCCATGGTTCCAGTGAGCCAAAATCCAGTTTAAAACTGAGTAAAATAAAAGAGGTAAAGAATAATATGACCGAGATGATTATTTTACTCATATTCATCAGTAATGGTATCAAAAGTATACATATACTTTATGTTAATTACAAAAAAAGTTATTGCGGGCGGGGTTGGATTTAAGCTTCCTGATTTTACTTCTCTTTCTTATAATTGTACAATCACAACTACTATAAGACTTATTCCGGCACAGAAAGAATTATCGAAAATATTATGAAGCTAGTCTCTGTAACAATATATTCATTTTGTGGTAGTCCTTTCCACGAAAAACCTTTTATGAGGCAGCGTATTGTAGAAGGTTTTATATTGTTACCCCAAGATAATTTAGCTGAACAAAATTTAAGCACTGATAGTACGTCAAATGTTTTGGCAAAAGGGGGTGAGATTATCGATGAACATAGTCTTACAGAATGCCCTTTTGGACTACAAGTAAAAGCCCGAGTAGGAGATAGCACTGTTATTTTAACTGATAATGATGATTGGGGAGGTAGGCTGAAATAAAATAATTTAGTTACGAGGTCCGACCCCGTTTATAAAACCAAATTCTATCTGTATTATAATACCTGGCGATCAACTAAAATGTATATCAGATGAGCAAAAGAAAAAACGGCAAATCATCCCGCAAAAACACCATTACTTCTATCCTTTTTATATTCCCGCTGGTCATCCTCACTTGCGGATTATTTTTTTATAGATTAACTTCACAGGCAAAACCGCGCACGCTTGCATACCTCACGATCCCTATAGTATCCCGCGTTTATTTCCCCGCTCCTTTGGAAATTATCCCGTTTAACGCCAATGTCTTGGGAGCAGAAGTTTTTGCTCCGACTGATATAGTAAAATTTGTAAATATCGAAAGAGCAAAAGTAGGCTCTCCTGCTCTTAGACTCAACTATACTCTGATGAAAGCTGCTCAGATGAGGGCCGATGTAATTTTGAAACACCAGAATTTCTCACATCAGGATCCTTATGAAAATATCGAGTTAGTCACCGTCCTTGCCAAACTGGGATACCACTATGTATATGCATCAGAAAATATAGGCATGGGCGGGACATCCGGTGAGGATTTTGTCGGAGGATTTATGCACAGTTACTACCACAAACAAAATCTTCTCAATCCCCAACTGACAGAAACCGGAGTCGGACTCGCCACCGGGCCTTACAAACAATATTATGTAAATATCGTCTCCCAGTTTTTTGCCGTACCGGGCGGGAAGGATGAATATTTAGGCTACAGTAAAGAGGATAAGGAAAAATATAAAAAGTTACTCACAGAGTCTGAGCTCACTTTAAACCCGATCGTTTGGAATGTAAACAAACTTCTGGGGAAAAAAGATTTTACCCGGGAAAGATATGATAAGCTGACGAAACAAAAAGAAATATTGGCAGAAGTTTATAAGAAAATGGAGAAGGATAATCCGCTGGATGATAAAGACGTTACACTGATCATCGAATACAACCAACAAAATATTTAGGTTTTCTAAATCCACGAGGTCCGACCTGGTTTTAACTATCCGAACTACGATTTGGCTTGAATAGTCGTCTATTAAACCGGGTACCTCTCACTCTTATTTTGAGTGAGATTGCGGAGGAATCACAGCTACGTTTTGCTTCGTTACTCTAACTTTCCCTCCTTGTAATACGATCTTATCTAAGTCAACTGTTTTTATATCACCTGGAAGATGAATACTTGCCACTACTTTGCTTTTAGGCTTCTTATGACTTGCTTGTACGTTAGCTCTATCTGAAAGCATTTCTAATGCTTCTTCCATAGTACTCGCATTGCCAGACGCCACTAGTTGACGTGCAGCTTCATCACTCATTCCCGAATTATCATATTCACCCATAAACATATTATATAGCATATCTGAAAGTACCAAACCGCTAGCTCCCTAGAGAACTCGATCCTTTAATACTTAGCTTCAGTTCTTAAACAATGTAATCCTTCGATCCGCCACGTTCCCAGCTGGCGGACTCAGGACAAGACCCTTGCGGGAGTGGGTAAGAAGGTGTTTTTAGCTTCAAGTTTGTTTGACATTAAAAATTATATAGAATAGAATATGGTTCTCATTTAATATAATTTGAAAATCTTATGGGAACAAAGGGAAATAAAAAGAAAAAAACTCACGGGAGATCTATCAAAGAGGATGAAGTTAAGAGATTACGCATCGAGGAAATATTCAAACAACTAGAGCTAGAGAAAAAACCGGAATCTACTGATTATGCTAGAACTGAAAACAAAACTGTGACTCCTGCCAATCCGTCAAATTCACTGGAAATTCATACAATATACATTTACCCTAGACCAAGAAATGAAAGTGCTAGTCCAAGATCATCACTTAAGGAACTTTATGAGTGGTCAAAACGTAATTTGGTTCCTAAAATAACAGATAAACCAGTAATAGAGCTATCACCACTAAGAGAAAGGGGATTAGTACCTGTAGTAAATGCACAACCCACAACTAGAGAAAGAGCTGAGTACTAATATAAATTTTTACTCAGTCATTTAGGCTCATCTAATATAACGATACTTACGAGGTCCGACCTGGTTTTAACATTATTGTACCAGCTATATAAAAAGAATATAATCCACTCTGCAGTATGAGCGTGTATGAAATAAGACCATTACGGTTTCATTATGCAATAATCAAACAACAGGAAGAAGGAAAAGATTATCCCATGACGATGCAAGAGAGAATTGATCCTTCAGAGAAAAAGCTGGAAAGAAAACTTAGAAAAGGACAAGTTATAGTTAATCTACATGAAAGAAAGGGGTGGACCTCAGTTTGGATTGGTAAACCATGTTCTCATGGAACAAGACTGTATATGGATATTAATCCTCCCTTAGACATGTTTATGAGACATGATCACGGAAAAAATAAAATTTAATTGCCACGAATCTTAGATTTTTAATACATCTCTCGGTTACGAGGTCCGACCTCGTTTTAATTATTCAGGTTTACCAACTCCTTCAGGTTTACCTGCATCTTCAGGCTTACCTTTTTCTTTGGTTTGCATTTCTTGTGCTTTGGTTAAACCTCTTTTGGACATTTCCATCGCACGCTGGATAGCAGCTTTTGCCTGCTGTGGAACTTTCTCAAGAACTTTCGCAAGTACTATTTGTTGTCGAACAGAGTTAGCCGCTAAACGCTCCACAACTGCAGTAACATCTTTTCCCTCAATTTCAGCTTTGGCGAGATGTTCTTGGGCATTTTCATTTTCTTTTCCTGCTTGTTCTGCGGTGTCTGCTGCAAGATCATCTTTTCCTTTGTCTGATAGTGCTTTCGCTTCACTCAACCTTTTATCTGCTAAGGTAAGCGCATACAAGGCTTTACTGTCTTGCCCAAAAATAAATAACCCTCTCACTTTTTCACTTAACGGCTTTAGAAAATAGATCGGAGAGTCAGGCAGTAAACCTGGGTTTGGCAAGTCTGTATCTGTCGTCTGCGCAAACACAGATGGTGCTAACGCAAAGACAAAGAGAAAACTCAATAGAACTAATAGTTTTTTCATCTACTTTTCACCTCCTCCTTTAAATAGAAGTATAAATATCATCATCCCTATAGTTTAGTATAGCAACATTATTGAACAAAAAATACTACAGAATTTTCAAATTTGGAGTTTCAGGATAAACTATCTCAGGCCCGTCCCGAAATTTCTACAAGTGCAACACTAAATCGCCTAGATGGTGGAGACTCACCACTGTCTAACACTTGACAGAAAAAAATTGTTGTATTATTATTACAACAACATGGCGAAAAGTCAAGCCCCTTCTGTTCAATCCTTCGGAGAATTTTTCAGACAAAAAAGAATCTCTTTAGGTTACACTTTAAGATCATTTTGTGAAAGATATAGCTACGACCCAGGTAATATTAGTAGATTAGAACGAAATATCCTTTCCCCAAGTATTGATCGCCAAAAACTTGAAGGTTACGCACTGGCCTTAAAAATCCCCCGCGACAGCGAAGAATGGACAGCATTCTTTGATCTTGCCCATGCCGCTAAAGGAAGAATTCCGACGGATATTTTACAGCAGCCAAACTCCATTAAATATTTACCCTTGCTTTTTAGAACTGCTAGAGGCCAAAGACTCTCGAAAAAGAAACTGCAGGAATTGGTTAACCTCCTCAATAAATAAATGAGCCTTCAAATAAAACATCTTTCTTACCAAAAAATTGGTCAAATTTCAGATGAATTTTTAGCCAAATACCATCCGAAATTATCGCTTCCTATTCCAATTGAGGAAATTGCCGAAAATAAACTGAACTTAAAAATATTAGAGGAGATGGATCTTAAGAAAAATTACGATGTTGATGGCTTTCTTACTTCGGATCTGGAAAATATTTTTATTGATTTTAATTTGTATATGAATTTTGAAAACAGAACGAAATTTACTATTGCCCACGAAATTGGACACTTTGTCTTACATGGAGAACTATTCAAAAAATTAAGCATAAACTCAGTTGAGACTCTCAGTACATTGTCATCAAAAATTACAGATGAGGAATACGGCTGGCTTGAATATCAGGCATATAGCTTTGCAAGCCAAGTTTTAGTACCAAAAAAAGCACTTTTTGGAGAAATAATGAAAAGGCTGGGAAAAATACCTAAATCGGAAAGTCCCGAAGTTTTAGCGACTATCGCTCAGGATTTATTAGATGTTTTTCAAGTTTCAGGGGAAGTTATTTTAAGACGCCTGCAAAATGAGAAGATAGTAAAATCCGGCTCTTAAAAACTTTTACTCTCCACAATCTCAATTTCTTCCCTTCGACTTTGCTCAGTACAAAATCGAGTAAGAAGAGTCTATCACTTCATTTTTGGAGTTTCAGTAGTTACGAGGTCCGGCCTCGTTTTACAGCGGGTATCTCAACTACCTTGCTTTTGCTTTTGAATCCAGAGACGATATAGACTTGGGAAGGAGGGAAATTGAAATATTTTGCCAAGATTTCCTCTACTTCTTTATTGGCGCGTCCTCCAACGGGCGGAGATTTCACTGATACTTTGTAAGTCGTATCATCAACCTTCTCAACTTTATTCTCCCGGGCCTTGGCCTTCACATAAACAAATATTTTCATGTCTGGTGAACTACCGTTTCATTCTTTCAAACTCTATTGTAGATGAAGTTATCCAAACTTTAAAGGATTGGAGGATTATTTTCAAACAATTTGTTTCTATCTACTGAAATAATAATTGCTGATAATTTTATGTATTTCTTTTCTAAATTTCAGTAGCTTTTAAAATGTTCTTCACAAACACTTTTAACAATCCCATCAACTTCGGGCTGAGGAATCATTTCAATTAACTTTGGCTTTTTAACTCCTGACGGGAAATGTTTAACTAGAGATTTTGCAATCGCTTGATAGTCACGCGTTTTTATCGATCGAATTGATGAAAGTTTAAACCATTTATTTATGGCCAACATCACCTTTTCTTTTCCAACTAACTGTTCGGCTCTGTCAACAAAAGCATCCCAGCCTCCCCAGGTTGTAATCCATTCCGTATTTTTACTAGTCGCCAATAACCAGCATTTTCTGTAATGATCTTTATTGGTCCCAGATCGTTTGGTTAGAACGCCTCTTCGCAAATCTTGATTTAAATATTGCCCCAGTGCGGACCAGAAAAGATTGTTATCAATATCCTTATCGTCCAAATAGTTTAATTTTTTTAATTCAGGGATAAGATTTTTTATTTGGTTTCCCAACCACATCCATTTTTGAAATTCATTATGCTTAATATTTTGTGGTAATAATTTGTATCCCCGATCGATCCTGGCGGCAGCGCTTTTTAGTTCTTTGTCTAATAAATTCGCCTTTTCCCTTACTTCCTCCGTAAGTAAAATCTCTTCTGGCTTATACAAATCAACGATCTGATCTTTGCCGAACATCCTAATTTTAGATTTAATTATAACTACCATTTTATGTTTTAAATAAGTTCGTATATTTTTGACTTCATCGAACTGAATGCCATTGATATTTCCAAAGAAACAGTTCTCGGATCCTCGTCGACCAGTTTTTCAAAATCAAAAGGCAACTCTTTAAGTTTAGTTTTATCTATATCTCCGCTGTTTATCTTTTTAATAAAAAGCTGAAGAGCTGCCATCCCAAAAATTTCCGAAAGATATGGAATTAACGTTGATTCATTTTCGTCGTAATGTAAATACGCTGAATGATCAATGTTGTAAAGTAAAACATAAGCACCAGAACCCTTTGGTTCCAGATACCATTCCATCTTTTTCTTTTCAGGGCCAAAGGAAACTCTCTTGACATCAAAGGGCCCTTTGTATGGTGGATCCGTTTCAACCCAAATTTTTCTTGTTACTTCATCCTCTCTGTTTCCTGTCGTATTGTTTTTTAGTATTGCCTTTATGCTATATTCTCCAGAATCAGGAAAAAGCTTTTTATCGGCTAAAATAGAATATTTGTCTGACTCTAACGTCAATCCTGGATTTAGTTTTATTTTACACTTATCTAAATTCTTAAAATTTCTACTTCCTGATTGTAAAAAAACTTCATAGGTTAAATCAAGGTCATTTGGAGTTTTATTAAAAACTGTTATGAAAAAATTCTCGAGTTTTTCCCCATAATTCAATCGTGGGACATTCCCTGGATTAGGAAATATTAAATTATTTAGCACAATGGCAATATCTTTTTCTGGAGTATCAACGGGCGGAGTTTCCGGAGACTCAACGCCAATATTGGTTTTTCCCAAGTGCCAGCCTTTGGTTATTTTCTTAAGAATGCCAAGAGCCGTATTTTCGGCAGAATTTCTTTTATTGTTCTCAATTGCTCTTCGGTCGATACCCAAACCCAGTTTCTCATTACCAAACTTGTCAAGTTCCGTTTCAATAACTTCTTTGATTTTTCTCCAAATACCCTTATTCTTAAAAGCATAGTGATTTGTTAGCTCTATTTTTCTCAATTCTTTATCTATCTTTTCGTCAAATTCCGCATAGCCATAAACTTTTCTTCCGTAGTCTCTGTTTTGAAATCCCAAGATTGGAACTTTCATGCACAATCTAAAGACTGCTACTCCTTGATGTAACTCGGGTGCGTCTTTCAACTTGTCGCAGGCAAAATGTAAGCGTTTGATTAAGAAACGATTTCCTTCAAAGCTGAAGCTTTCTTCATCTTTTATCCAAATCTTGAAATTTTCCGTTTCTTTAACCTTTTTGTCTATAGGAAAGAACGACGGTGGTGTTATTTTTATCTCTCTTTCGCCATTAGCAACATATATGTTTGCTCCAAACTTAGTAAATAGTGGCCACCATGTTTCGGAGATAAATTCACCAAATTCTCCACTTTTGATAGAATCTATAAGTTGGTCAACTGGGTTAACTATCAGCACGCGGGTACCTTGCTGTCCGAGGGGATCAATCCCAAAATTTGCTTTAATAAAATTTTTCCCCACATCGCCATCCCAATGAATAATTGGGCAATCATTATGTTTAGCTTGGCTCATTCCTAAACGATATGTTCCATCCGAGCGTAAACTGTCATAGATTATCGCGTAATCCTTTGAAGCGGCAATTAATATCATTTTCCCCTGTCCTCGAGCGCCTAAATCTTCCTCTCCTTCTTTGGGCACGGCTAAAGACTCCCATCTTGCCCAGCGCTCTTCTTCTGGAGGAAGTACCTCCGGGTCAATATTCTTAGCTGTCATCGAACCCGTCAACCCCGTGGTTCCTTTATCTGTCATCGAAAGAAACGTATAATCATTCTTCTTAAGAAGTTCAAACTTAAAACCCCAATTAACGGATACATGATTCTTAGTTTTAGGTTTGCATGCATCCCAACCATTTTGAATGGCGTCTTTTTGAACTCCATGAGCCAAACCAAACGGATAATTATCGACAGCGTTTTTTGAAGATTGAATATAATCCGTCGGTCGGCTACTCACCCGCGAGGCATCATCAACAAAATCATTGAATTTGAAGGTTTTGTCAGTCATTATAATTGAAATTTGGTTTTTTTAGTAAAAGAAAATTTGGATTTTGCAGTTTTTGAGGCAGTATCTATGGCACCAAAAATTTTTCGGATCTCAAATTCGGAGTAATCGTACGAACTTCTGTTACTTAAATTCCCCATAAGTCGCAGGTCATTTAAAACACGATTTACGCGTCTTTCTGCAATCCTTGTAAATCTTTGCTTTCTTGTTTCTTGCATGTTTGGTAGGATACACCTTTTTGATACATTTGTCAAATGTTATAATAATATTGTTTATTTTATAATTATTTAAAATATGTTACACAGAAAGTTTTTATTTTAGAACTAATTTTTGTTTTTTTCGCACAATATTTAAAATTCTCTTCCATTGGTGCAACAATTTTGGTAAATTAGTAGGTGAACAATAATGAATAAATTTTACGTAATTGATCTTTTCTCCGGTTGCGGAGGGTCCGCGTGGGGTTTCAGAGAAGCCGGATTTGTCATAAAAGGTTTTGTCGAAATAGACGGAATTGCCCGTACTTCATTTCATGAAAATTTTCCTAAGGCAACGGAAGCAATTCCTGGAGATATTACTTTACTGCGAGGTAGAAAACTGAACGATTTTCTAAAAAAACTGAATATCGATAAGGAGAAAACGATAATATTAGCCTGTCCTCCCTGTCAGGGTTTTTCCACTGCAAGAAGAAGAAACCAGCGTATTTTGGATTCAAGGAATATGCTGATTTTTGACTTCGTTCGCCTGATAAAAAAAATTCGGCCGATTGCATTTGTGATGGAAAACGTTCCTGGCTTAGCAAAGGGTATAGGACATAGTATATTCGAAGAGGCTATGCTTATGTTGTCTGATATGGGTTACAATATGACAGATCCGAAGGTACTTGAGGTTGTCAATTATGGTGTTCCGCAAAAAAGAAAACGCTTGGTTATTATTGGTACAAGAGCGAAAAATCTTAAACTTGTTTTACCAGAACCCACTCATCAAAATCCAAATTCGCATAACCAAAAACTTCCACCATGGGAAACGGTACGTCATGCTATTTCTAACCTTCCATTTATATCTGCAGGAGAAAAAAATAATGCGGATCCTTTGCACATTTCGGCAAATCTCTCAAAGATAAATCTCACAAGATTAAAATATACCCCCCATAACGGTGGCAACAGAATGTCATGGCCATTAAGGTTATGGCTTAAGTGTCACAAAAAATTAAAGAAATTAAAAATTGAAGGATATAAAGACATTTACGGACGAATGTGGTGGGATGCTCCTTCTTCAACTATTACCGGTGGTTGTGCAATGATTACAAAAGGAAGGTTCGGACATCCAGAACAGAATCGGGCAATATCACTGAGAGAGGCGGCCCGATTGCAGACTTTTCCTGATAATTTTATTTTTACAGGTACCTTCGGTAAAATTGCAGAACAAATTGGAAATGCTGTTCCCCCGCTATTTGCTGAAAGAATAGCAAACTCACTGATGATGCAACTGGGAAAAAGGGAAAGAATCAAACAAAAGTGAAGAGAGCTGTATCTTTAGTCTGGATCTTTTTAATCGCACGGCATATCCTTAATATTGCGTTTTCTGGAGATTTCAATAGCTTTTTGTCCCAAATTCTAATTATTTTCCATCCTTTTTTTCGAAGCAGTCTGGCGGTCTTTCTGTCCCGGCTGATATTTCCTGATATTTTCTTAAGCCAGAAAATACTGAGTTTATTTTCCCACTGATTAAAATTCCTTCCATGCCAAAACTCTCCATCAATGAATACTGCTAACTTAACATCCGTAAATACAACGTCTGGTTTACCTGGTAATGAGCTGTGTTTTTTGAATTTATAACCGGATTTCTTCAGAAGTTTAAATAAAAGGCGTTCAGGAAAAGTATTTTTTGACCTGATCTTGGACATATTCCAACTTCTTCGTTCTTTAGTTATTCTGTCCATATTCCTGAAATTACCTTCAGAAGATTTTGGCATATTTTATCACTTCCCCCCATTTGAAGCGAGGCCCGCCTTCGCCCGAAACATAGTGCTTCGGCGAGGCGAATGAGTATGAGTTGCCCGCCTTCTCCCGATTAAATCGGGATTCGGCGAGGTGAACGGGTTATGAGTTATGGGGTGTGAGTGAGTATGAGGATATAAAAAGCCCTCGTGGACTTGACAGAGGTGGTAAATTTTGGTAATATAATCTCACTAAACATGGAGGAGATTCTATATGAGTCTCCTCTATTTTTTATCATCCTTACCATCCCAAACTTTTCTCTCCTCCATAAAAAAGATTCGAAGCATCAATGAAGGCAAAGGTTGGTTTACTCAATTTCTTGGACTTTTTTTTCATTTAACTCATTTTATCACTTCCACCCAAGCGATACGGTTCATAGTCATCCAAGCGCCAGTTGGAGATTTTCTCCGGGCCTGGAGGCGGGCTTTTTCCTGTTGTTTTTTCCTCCCTCTTTAAGCTCAGCATTCATCAGCGTATGCCAATTGCAAAAATTGCAGGAAGGACTGGACGGCGGGATTTTGCCTTCAATAACTTCGATCGCTTTGGCAATTCTTTTTTCAGTTTTTTTCGGATCTCCGGTCAATTTCTGGATATGGATAATCATGGGAAATCCTTCATGAAGATTCCTCCCCAGATCCGGATAGACAAAAATCAGATAACCGTATCCGGCTATAGGTTTATTGTTCCTGCTAATAATATAAGTATAAGCGTCTATTTGAGACTGATAGGCTGCCAGAACTTCTTTTTCCCTCGGATCGGAACTTGAGGTCTTGAAATCAACAGGGATATATTCATTTTTTTTATTTATCAAACATTCATCAAGCTTGCCCCAAAAACCATACTCCTCATCAATTTGGACAAAATATTTTTCCTGAAAAGGATTCTGTAACCTTCCGTCTAATTTTCCCGCCACCATCGGCGGCAATTCCCCGGTATCCCGAAAACGGCCAAAATAATCTTTCATCACGCCGTCAAACCTGTTGGCCAACCTGGAGACAATTCCTTCCGGCTGGCGGATGCCTCTTTTATAAAGCAGCCAGAAACACCTCGGACACCTTTCCAGAGTCTCTATCCCCGTATGCGACAGCCAAATCCTTCCGTCTTTACTCATATTCTTTTATTTTATTATATCCTGTTTGGATCTGTTTGGCATGGACAACGTAACAACTGCCTCTTGTTTCCCCAATCTTGGTAATCAGTCCTTTTTCCTGTAATTTTTTCAGGTCATAACGCAGTGTTCTCTTGGGCACTTTTATAAACCGGCGGCTGATAAAATCAAAAGTTACTCTATTGTGGTCTTTTACTATATAGTAAATCTCTTCCTGTCTGGGCGGCAGAAGTATAGTCTCACTTTCCCCGGATAAAGAAACAATTTCCGCTTTAATCTTTTCTATCTGCTGACAAAAAGCCCGCATCATAAAAAGCAGATATTCTTGTGTTTTACTCAGTCCCGTATCCAGATGATAATAATAGTCGTCTTTATGTTCATCGAAATATTCTTCTACGGGTACAAAGACACTTGTTTGCCAATTATGACTTTGCAAAACCGCAAAAATAAGCAGCCTTCCCACTCTTCCGTTTCCGTCTAAAAAGGGGTGAATCTTTTCAAAAACCAGATGGGACAAAAAGGCGGTCAGAAGCGGTAATTTTTCCTCAGAGGTATTGATGTATTCCAGCAATTTCTCAATCAACTGCGATATTTGTGACGGCGGCGGGCAGACGTATATCGCAATACCCGCCTGATTGAAAATTGCGCCCATTTCCTTTCGGAAAACTCCGCTTGAGGGAGAAAGGCCCTTCATGACTACTTTGTGCAGATCCAAAATCGTTTCTGCCGAAATATCTTCGTGTGGCCTGATATTATCCCCGATAAACCTGATTGCCGCAAGAATATTGGATACCTCCAGCTTTTTTTGTCTTTCGGATGTTGTTTCCCAATCGGCAAGTGTAAGAGGATTGCCTTCGATTCTGGCGGAAAAAAGAGAACTTTTCAGTAAACTTACTCTTTGGATCCTGTCTCTTACTCCGTAAGGTATGGGAAAAGATTGGAGAAAAATCCGGTTGGCTTCTATTTTGGCAATTAATTCCAGTATTTCCGGAGTTATTTCATAAACCGGCGGGATTCTCATGTCCCTATCTTACCAAATCTTGCCAGATGTTGCCAGATGTTGCCTAATATAGTACTCCAATATATTTACTTCCCCCCAAGAACGGCTTTCACTACATCTGCCGGCAGTGAAGCGGTAGAAAGCAGTGCCCTGCGGACGTCTTGTCCAACTTCGGTTCCGATCTCATCTGCTGCTTTGACTGCGGTCATCACCGCCACTTTGGCTGCTTCTTCCGTATTTGCTCCTATGGCTCCCGCAGCCTCAATTGCCCCCTCAACAGAAGACACCGCCACAGCAGCAACATCTCCGCCTACTTCGAAAGCTCCCTTTATAGTTCCGGTGACTACCTTCTGGGTAGCGTCAACGCTGCTGACTCCGACTTCAAGAGCTCCCTTAATTGCTCCGACAGCGACATTTTTCGAAGCGGTTGTCAGAGTTGTACCGGTTTGGGATGCGGCAACAATTGCTCCCTGTACTATTTCAGAAACAACTTCTGTTGCTGTCGTGGTTATCTGACCGACACCCTTCAGGGCGGAGATAACATTATCTTTAACAGCTGTTTGGAGAGCCAGTCCAATCTCTCCTGTTCCGCGAATCACGTTAAGCAAAGTATTTTTTGTATCTTCGGCAAGTTTACTAAGCATCAAGATCACCCCCTTCCTTTAAATTAAGAATATCGGGAATAAATTTTGTTGTCAATAAGAGAGTAAATCAGCCGGCAGAGAGGATGGTAAATAAGATGGCGAGGATGAAAAATGCCAGCCAGACGGCAGTATATCCAACCAGTTTAACCGCTTCTCTGGTCTTTTTCTCTTCCCAGAACAAAATAAAAGGGTAACCGGCAACCAGAAGAGCACAAATCAGAGCAGAGGTGACAAAAAGAGTCAGAAATAGCAGCGGTCCGATGTAATTTGGCACCGGGCCAAACCACGCATTTCCTTTCCAAAATAAAACGGCGATAAGAGAGCAATAGAGAAAAAGTCCCAGAGCCTGAAAAAAGGCAATGAAGCCTAAGGAAAAGGAGCACTTTTTATTTTTACAGAATAATTGCATTATAAGTTATTATAACATCTCCGCTTTTATTGACAAAGACTTTACAAGACTTTACAAGATGTTATATAATTACTTTAATCACTAGGGAGAATACGAACAATAGACTACGTGTCTATTCGCAACGCCTCCCACTTTTTATGGCTTAAATTCCAGTTTATCCTTATCAAAAATAATAAAAGTCTTGTATTTTTGAAACGGTTTAAGTAAAGATGATTCAGATTTGATATTTGGAATAACAATTCTTAGTAGCTTTCCTCTATTTTCCAGATATTGATGAAGACAATAGAAATCGCCATCTCCTGACACGATTACGGCCTTACCGTAATGCGGATATTCAATAGCAGCAGAATATAGAACCAGTTCAGCGTCAACATTCCCTTTAGGCTTACCGTAATTATCCGTCACTGTTGGTTTAAATACTACATCATAACCGAAAGATTTCAGATGTTTATAAAGTTTTTCGTTTTGTTTTATATAGCCTATAAACAAAAAGGCTTTATTTACTCTATACTTATCCTTCAAGTATTGTCTGAACTTCTTAAAATCCAATCTCCATCCTTTGTAAATCAACTTTCTATTCCTGTAGATATTCTCTCTTGTGCCGAGGTTTAAATTCTGGCTGTCAATAAAAGCGTAAACTATTTTATGTTTTTTCATTTGATAAAGATTATATAACATAATTTGCTTTTATTTGCTAAGATATAACTATGGCATTCTCACCGCACGGGCTTCGGGTAGAAGAAAAAAAACTTTACCGGAAACTTTTTTTCACCGTCCTGGCTATCATCGGCTCTTTCCTGATCGTCATTTTCGTCGGTCTTCCTATTCTGGCAAAAATTGTGGTTACCTTCTCTACCCGAGATATGGAAAATGTGACGGCTACACCTGCCGCCTCTTCTCTTCTTTTTGCCCCGATCCTTGATCCGCTAGTTGAATCAACCAATTCGGCAACTTTAAAAATTGCCGGTTTTGCTGAGAAAGAAACAAAAGTAGTCATCCTGGTAAACAATAAAGAACAAAAAAAAGTAGCCGCGGATAAAGACGGCAGATTTATTGCAGACAAAATCCAACTTGCCGAGGGAGAAAACATCATTTCCGCCAAATTAATAAAAGACAGTCAGGAGAGTACCAGTTCTTCGCCTCTTGCAGTTACCTACAAAAAAAACCCGCCTAAACTGGAAATAGAAAAACCTGCCCAGGGAGAGAAATTCTTTTCGGAAAATAAAGATATTACCATCGTAGGCTCTACCGATCCCGGCAGTAAAGTATCAATCAATGACAGGCTGGTAATAGTTGATTACAGCGGAAAATTTTCCTACCCGGTGACTCTTTCTGACGGAGAAAATATGTTCACTATTACAGCACAAGACGGCGCAGGCAACCAGACTACTGTCGAAAGAAAGGTGACTTATAATCCCTAATTCCCAACAAAACCCACATCCACAGCATCACCCAGGGAAAAAATAATGTATTAAGAAAAAAACTATGTACCATAATTGCCACCAGTGATATTCGCGTAAATAATCCGGAATTTCTAAAGCATTGCCATAAGAAAAAAATATAAGCTATAAAGCCGATTATTCCAGCTGTTGCCCCTACGAATAAATAGCTATTCTCAAAGCCAGCGCCGGAATGGCTCTCCCTCCAAAAGTCCTGGGGCAGTCCGTACTCTCTTTTGGCAAAGCGGATTGTATTAAATCCTACTCCAAGGAGGGGATGATCTTTAAACATTGTAATGGCCAATTTCCAGCTGTCTATTCTCTGTTCTATGGAAAATACTCTTTCCAGTTTTACCCCTTCGCCGGAGGGTCTTGGCAAAAGCAGGATGGAAAACAATAGAATAACCAGCACTGCTATAATCGCCAGGAATTTCCTTCTTGCTGTTGAATAAAAAAGCGCCGAGCAGATCAGAGCCAGATAACTGCTCCTGGAGTAAGTAAATAAAAGGGTCATAAAAACAAATATTCTGGCAAACCAAACAAAGATTGATGCTTTTTGCCTGAAAAAAAGCGCAATAAGAGAAAGAAGCAATATCAATCCTAAGAAATTCGGATCAAAAAAAGTGGAAAAAATCCGCATCAGATGCGGATCCCAGCCGAGGTAAAAAAGATTGCGCAGGTCCGGATAGAGGAAATATTGCATCCAACCGATAACTGCCACACAACAACCAACTATTCCTAAATATTTGATGATGTCCGCAATCTTTATCTCCTTTTCTCGGGTCAGATACACAACGGTCGGATAAATCATAAAATAGGCAATAACGCGAAGCAGATATAGTGCGGAAACTCCCTTCTCATAAAAAAGCATACTTGTTGGAGTAAAAATTAAAGACAGGAGGCAAACGGCAACAAAATATGAAAAATAGCGGAAAATTTTATCTTCTTTTAGTAACGATCTCAGCTGAGGGAGCTTACTTAACCATGCAATACCTATGGCAGCTATCACCAAATCACTGAAGTAGATATTTATATAAGGCACGCCCAACGGCACTTTCCCCAAAGGACCCAAAATCAGGGAAAAAAGAGAAAGATAGAAAAGATATTTCAGAAATTTATTAGACATCTTAAGCTAGAGTTATTGCGTAATAAGCGAACAATTTGTCATTCTGGCTTGACGGGTTACCAGCTGGTACCCGTCTTGTCCAGAATCTCCAAAGTTAATAAAGTTGATTCTGGATGCGCCTCGATTAGATCGGGGCTTACCAGAATGACGTGAAACCCAATTAAAATTTCTTATTACGCAATACATTTATTATAGTAATCAGTTACTGCGAGCTTATTTTGGCAGCCTGCCCGCCAGCTTGCTGCAGGCATGGCAGGCGGGGACCCGTAAATTATAATCAATGTAATAACAACCATAGTTTACTCCGTGTTAAAAAAGAGTGAAAACTCATCATAAAAGAAATAATTAGCCCCGGCACACCGTCCAAAAAACCAAGTTTGATGAAATAATTATTGATAAACTTACCGGTTGGATAAAGAACGATCTCCCAGAAGGAAATTCTCCTTCCCTCCTCTTTCCAATATTGTGCGACAATATCGGTATACCAGTTTATTTTTTCTAAAAACTTGGCTATTGTCGGGTGAGGATAATGGAGTATTGGGTTCTTTAGTTCTCCAATGCTTCCTTTCACTTCCCAGACTTCATGCACCCTCCCCTTCCATAGCCCTGCCTCTTTCTTTGCCAGACGCAAAAGCTTGATATTTCCGGTCTCTCCATGCTTTAACCACCGATTAAGAAAGTAATCCCTGCGCCTGATATAATAGCCGAGGTAAGAATTATCGGATATTCGCTGTTTTAATTCCTGCTGCAATTCTTTACTCACCGCTTCATCAGCATCTATGAACAATACCCAGTCCCCTTGAGCTTTTGACAGTCCATAATTTCTCTGAGATGCAAAATCCCCATTCAAGTGTCTCGGGAAAATTTTTATTTTTTGATTTTTAATTTGATCTAAAGTTTTATCACTCGAATAATCATCAATTATTATTACCTCATCGCACCAGGAAATGGACCTAAGGCATTTTTTGATATTATTCTCTTCATTTTTGGTCAAGACTACGGCTGAGATTCTCTTACTTGGCATGGAAATTATGGGGCGCTCCTTTCCATTTCCGCCTCCCTTTAGTGTTAAAACTTCTATTAATATATGGTAGCAGATTTTCAGCTATTCTATCCCGGACAATTTTTGCCGTTAAAAAGAATAAATAAGCATATCCGAAAAATATTCTCCACTCCAAGTGCTTGGTGATAAAAATGAAATTGGAAAATAAATTATGAAAAATCGCCCTTTTCGACCAACGGTCCATCGAACCGCCAAGTTTATGGTAGACGATGCTTTTCGGATCCACTATCACCCGAAAGCCTTGTCTTTTGGCCGTAACACAGAAATCAACATCCTCAAAATAGATAAAATACTTCTCATCAAGAAGCCCTATTTTTTGGAACACTTCTTCTTTAACTAACATGCAACATCCGGCCACATAGTCCACCTCGATAAATTCCTTATCTTGGAAAAGCTTGCGTTCGCCGGCATATGCATTGAGGTGTGTCGTCCTGCCGGTTGTCCAGTTGACATACCCGCCCAGATCGTAAATTAGTTTAGGTTTGTCCCTGAATTCTCTGAATTTTACAACAGGTGAAGAGATGGGAGCAGCTAAAAAAAGAAGCTTTTTTAAAAAATTCATCTCTATTTTGGTATCATTATTTAAAAGAAGTATAAAGTCAGCCTGGTGATTTAATGCGTACCTGATACCATTATTATTGCCTTTCGCAAACCCCAGATTTTTTCCGTTTTCTATCAGTTCAATATCAGTAAAATCATCTAAAAACTTTTTTAATTTATTCAGTTGAACTTGACTGGAACCATTATCCACTATCACCGTTTTCAGAATATAACTTTTATTTTTCAGCAAATAGAGTGTCTGTAAACACTTAGCAGTATCATCAAAGCCGTTATAATTTAGAATAATAATAAAAATTTTTTTCATCTTATGACGCTTAGGAAATGTTTTTCCAGCTCCGCCACCGATTTTTCCCAATTCCACTTTTTCCTGATATATTCATGAATTTCTTCTTTATCCTTATCCGTTAATGAATGTGCCAGTACTTTCTGGACTATGTGGGCAAATTTTACCTCGTCTCTTTCAGAGAGCAGTCCAATTTTGGCAGAATCAATTATTTCCAGAACTGCGCCTTCTTTTACAGCTGTAATAGGCAATCCGCAGGAAGCAGCTTCAAGTAAACACATCCCGAAAGGCTCCCTAATGCCTGCATAGACAAAGGCCCTTGCTCTGTTATACCAGCCAATTAAATCTGTATCTGAAATATTCTCCAAGAAATCCACTTTCACTTCCCGCTGTTTTGCCAGACGCCGCAAATATTTTTTCTCAATCCCTTCATGCCCTATAATTACCAACCCCGGTCTATCAGTTTTAGTAATTTTTGCTAAACTTTTGATAATAAAATCGTGTCCTTTGTGAAGAGAAAATTCTCCCACAGTCAAAACTAGATTCTCTTTTTTCATTTTCGCCGGTTTAAAAGCAGTTGTCTCAACTCCCAAATAATTTACCAGCGACACTACTCCATAAATTTGGTCAATTTTTTCTTTGGAATAGTAAGAGTTCGTCAAAATCTTTGTGGCATGTCTGGCATTTGTCCGATCAATGGTTTTGATGGGTAAACGGAATGGTAAGGTGAGAGAATAAGATAATTTGTTGGAAACATGGGAAACTTTTTCATAAAATTCCCTTTTGGGCTCGGGGCAGTAATAAATTGATGGAATTTTGAGATATCTCAAAACATACGGTGCTTGGGTCAGATAGCAGGGATTGACATAAACCAGATCATAATTTCCGGCATTAATCATTTCCGAGAGTTTTCTGTAGGATTTTGGCAGATCTTTATAGATAGAGATCACACTTCGGGGGAAATGGGGCGGCGGATTATAAAAAGCAGTTTTGTGTTTTTGGATATACGGCAAAAGACTGCAAAAGGATTCATCGGTGGAAGAAAGGGTGAAAAGATCGAGTTTATGTCTCTTTGACAATCGTTTAACCTGCTCAGACAAAGCACGCTTCTGACCACCCGGCGGTAAATTATGGACGATGGCAATTTTCATGTAAGCGTACATACTGCAATAAATTGGTAAGCCAAAAGTGTATCCCGGAGTCTGGTGATTTTGTACTGCCAGTATTTGGGGATGTGATTAAGATATTTACCGATTTTGGTTATCTGGGAAAAACCAGAAGAGGCCTCAATTTCTTCAATTTTAAAACCGCTGTCTTTCAACAGCTTTTGAAAAGTTTTTTTGGTATAAAAGTGGAGATGATTTTCATCCAAAATCCCCAATTTCTGATAATTGAAATTGCCAAAAAGTAAAGCCAGTCTGACAGACAGAAAAGCAATGTTAGGAACAGAGACGATGACTTTCCCCGTGCTTTCCAAACAGGGTTTAATTAAATTCAGAACTGATGGCGGGTTTTCCAGATGCTCCAAGATGTCCAAAAGAAGAATGTAGTCGAACTTTTTCCGAAAAGGAAGCTTTTTTATTTGTTCCAGATCGGCAACTATGACTTTTTGGCAGTATTTTTGGGCAATTTGGGCTGATTGTTTATCCGAATCAATTCCCCAGACACGGCATTGCTTTTCTTTTAATTTTTTAGCAAAATAGCCTGCCGCACAGCCAATATCCAGTACCTCACTCCCCCGCTCTATCCTCCCATAAACCAACATATGAGATTCGTAGGGAGTGGGATTAAATTGGGAATATTTCATGATTTACAAAAAACTTTTGCTCGGATTAAAAAAGAATATAAAGGAATAGATGATTTGTAGAGACTATATATTATTGCCGCTCTAAATCCATTATAAGAATCTTTGTATCCGCTCAACTTGATAAATGATCTATAAAAATTTCTAATAAATTCTAATAAAATTTCGGATAAAAGATGTAAATTTTTTCTATCAGATTTAGCTGTAAATTCACCTTCTATTTTAATATATCGAAAAAATTTATGAAAAGAAAAAAAAGAATCGTATTTTGAATAGGAATAATCATGATAAATCTCTAGATTATTTATCTTCTGAACTTTTTTAGGGTTTATTATTGCTTGCTCGTGAATCACGCCAGAATATTTTATCTCTTTTTTATTCTTAAATAGTCTTAATTGATAGTCAGGGTAAAAAAATCCAAATCGCAAATAAGTATTAAAATTAATATAATTTCGTCTTGGGAACATATACCCATCGTACGATTTATCTTTAATTAAAGTCCGAATTATTCTCTCAGCATCTTTAGGCACTATCTCATCTGGATCAATAACAAATATCCATTCCCCAGATGCTTTACGCAATGAGAAGTTTCGTACTTTTTCTACATATTCAACAAATGATATAGAAAAAATATTACTCGTAAAATCTTTCACCAGATCTAAAGTATGATCTTTTGATCCAATATCTACAACGATCAGCTCATCTACCCATTTAATACTTTTAATGCAGTTCACAATTATATCTGCATTGTTATAAGTAATAATTACACCCGAAATTTTTCTCATTTAGAATTATATATAAAATTAATTACGAAATAGTTTAACACCATGTAATTCTATTGACAAATTCTGACTATATAATTATCGTTAATCTAGAGACAAAGTTTTAATGAGAAAAATCCTTCATTTCATCTTAACTACACTAATCATCATACCTCTTTTTTTAAAGCCAATATTATCCGCAAATGCATCATGGGTTAAACATTCAAAACAACCTGTTCTACCTTATGGTCCCAATGCATGGGAAAATTGGTCAGTCGGTTCTCCAACGGTAATACATGATGGATCATCTTATACTATGTGGTATGAAGGAAACGATAGTTTCACCTGGAAAATTGGACGTGCAACTTCAATTGATGGAATTACTTGGAATAAATATTCTACATATGTTTTAGATATAAATTATGACAATATAAATAAAAATGCGCACAATCCCAGTGTAATTTATTCAAAAGATAAATATTTGATGTGGTACGCTGCATCAGATCCCTCAATAAATAATATACATATAAATTATACAAATTCGACAAATGGAATAGATTGGGGTAAATCAACAATAGGAGTTCTCACACCGTTTTATCCTTGGGAGAATAAGGGAATTTCCTTTCCACGTGCTATATCTCTTAATAATAACGAATTTGCGATGTGGTATGGTGCCACTGGTAATAAAACCAACTGGCGGATTGGGTATGCGACTTCTACGGATGGAGTCACATGGACAAAAGACCCTGAACCGGTCTTGACGGCAGATTCTCCCTGGGAAAATGTCAGGGGAAGAGCCGGAGTTGGCAACCCTGCTGTTTTATTGGAAAACGGCATCTACCACATGTGGTACCACGCAGACCGCGACATCGGCCATGCTACCTCACTTGATGGCATCAAATGGGATAAAGACCCAAACAATCCGGTTCTTGGTCCCGAGTCGGATATCACCGCCTTTGATAATTGGCGAGTCATGGATCCATTTGTTCTTAAATCGGGTGATACCTATTATATGTGGTATACGGGAGTAGATAGGGATGATAGATGGCAGATAGGACTGGCGACGACTAAAGATATATCGTCGACAACCGTATCACCCACTCCCACAACTGCTCCCACTGTCACACCTTCTCCCACCCTTCTTCCTTCCCCAACTTTGACTCCTACCCCAACACCAACTCCAATTATTTCTCCTTCTTTTTCCCCAATAATTATTGTTCCGGGAATGGGTGCCTCATGGAATCCCAATTCTATGTTTTCCTGTAATCTGATCTCTTCTGGCAGTTGGAAAATAGCGCCCTATGTTTCTATATATAAGCGACTGATTAAAACATTGACTAATAATGCCAGATTAAAACTGGGCAGTGAAGTATTTCTCTATGCTTACGACTGGAGGCAACCACTGGATAGGCAGGGCGAAGCTTTGAAAAATTATATTGACCAAGTTTTAGCCGGCAGAGGTGCCGGAACAAAAGTGAGACTGATAGGTCATAGTCTGGGAGGGCTGGTCATCAGAAGCTATCTTGCCAATAATCCCAATTCTCACAAAGCGAAGAGTGTTCTGACTGTCGGCAGTCCTCATCAAGGTACGGTACTGGCTTATCCTATTTGGGAAAAGGGAGAAATTTGGACTGCGGATAATATTATGAAAATCGCCATTAGTCAGCTGGTTACCCATTGTCGACTGGTACAGCCTTTCGTTCCTCAATTTACGCAGCTGCCTAAATTCCATATAAAGACTATTAAAGAAGTTGTCCAGATACTCGTTCCTTCAGTTCAACAATTATTACCTACTTTTGATTATCTAAAGTATGATGGAGAAATAAAAAAAACTGAAAAACTCATTTATCAAAATGGGTGGCTAAATTCTCATCTAATTCCCGCTAACATTTTAGGTTCTAATTTCTTCACCCTGTCCGGTAACAATAATCCCACACTCCGCTTTCTGGATGTAGTTGATCCGACTAAAATTGAATTGGGAAAAGGTGACTGGTTAGATGGAAAACCGGTTGAAAGAGAGGAAGTAAACTCTGGAGATGGTACGGTTCTAAACTTAAGCAGCCAAATCGAAGGAGCCACTAATATTACCATTGCCGGAAATCACGGAGAAATTATTTCGGCAACTGCCGGAATACAAAAAATCCTGGACTTTTTAGGTCTTGAAAAAGTCAAACCGGCGGATATGATGGTTATTCCCGAGGAAGTAAGTGAAAAAATTCTCACTATCTCAATTGACAAGGAGGCTAAATTGCAACTGATGCATCGGGAAACACCTATTTTGGAAAGTGAAGAAAATATTATTGTTTATTACAATCCGGCAAAAGGAAATTACCGGCTTATCATCACTCCTTATGTTTCAGGTAGAGCCAATCTGCATGTCACTTTTTTCAAAAACGATAGACAGCAAGAGTCAAAAACCTACGCCCTGATTCTATCCAAAAATATACCATTCACCCTTTTAATTCCGGTTAATGAATAAAATTGTGGACTATCGTTTAGTCCTTCCGAACTTGATTATAGATGAACTGATACAGGCACTCAAGGATTGGCGGATTATATTTCAACAATTTCCGCTGAACATATCCTACACTTTCTAGTATTTCTAAACACAAGAAACCCCACATACTAGAAAGAAAAACATGACCCAACGATCAATCCTCCTAGCAGAGGAAGGGTCTTTTCGCAATGACGAACTTGCTTATTGTATCTTAGCGGAAACGTAATAGTAGCGCAATGTTTGACAGAAAGGCTTGAAGTCGTATAATGGCAGATCATAATGAGACCGGAAAACATTTCAAGAAATGTTTTTGACGAGAAGATTATATCTGTAAACTCACCAGAGCGGACCTCTCAGCTACTTAGGCTACCAGGTGCTTTAGTCTCATTTGGCAAATTTTTAGTCGATTACAATGATCTAAAAAAGAAAGTCAACTGCACGCCATACGAAAGAGGCTATTTGGAATCAGGACCTGCATTGCTTACTTCTCTTTGGTCCTATTGCCATATATCGGGAAGAAGTCTAAGTACTTTAGCCAGAGAGGATGTTTTGCTACCTGGAATTATTCTCTACCATACCGTTATAGCCCAAGATGATAATCTAGATTATCATAGAAGAAAAAATCCAGACGTGAAGGCAAAAACCTCATTCTGGAAAGAAGATGGGGAATTTTCAAAAGATCTTATTCATGGCAATTTTAGATATGTTATTAATAAAGTTAATACACACAAGTTATTAGAAAACAGAGAGAAATCTTATGTAAAATCACAAATTGGCGCGGCATATAGAACATACGTTGCAGCTGAAGATAAATTAGCGTCTCTCCGAGGAATTACTAATACTGATTTATATCTTACACATCTAGCTCGTTCTCTTAGTTATGGTGTAATGGCGCAAGCCATCACTGCCATCTGGAATGGTAAAAAATGTTTACAACCTGCGGCTATCGAGATTGAATCTAGGATGGCTTGGTTTGAGTTGGGAGCAGGAATAATCGATACTGAACTTGACAGGAAAGAAGATCGTCCCTGGACAATGACACCGGTAATTGCTGCTGATCAGAGAGATTTACTAGCAAATATTCCCCCAGGTACAACGGCGGAAAGGATGTTAAATTTCTATTTATCCCAGATGAATCAATCAGACATCCAAACATTTTTACTCTTTTCCCGATATTTATATCCTCGGGTGAAAAATTTGTTACAACTAGCAAAAAAGATTTTTCCTAAAACAATCTATTCTCTAACTGTAGATGATGGCAAGGATTAATTGGCAGTATATCTTTTTGATTACGAAGTGAAACCTCATTTTGGACTGTTGTGACAATTTATGTGGACCCGAGAGGATTCGAACCTCTGACCTTCGCGATGTGAACGCGACGCTCTAACCAACTGAGCCACGGGTCCGGTAGGTTTTATTATACACAATTTCACTCTTGTCATACTAATTGAGGAAACCGTATAATATATTACCTATGGCTAAACCGGGTACACCCAAAGTTTATGTAGATACTGCAGTTGCTGAAGCTATTCCTACCGTGGTAGTCTCGGGTGGATCTAAAAAACCATCAGAATCTTCCGGAGAGTCAGAGATAACAAATCATCTTCCTCCACCATTAAAAAGAATAGTCAATTTTTTTCTGGATTTTGTTGAGACGGCAGTTGTGGCTCTCTCTATATTTGTCGTCGTCTACCTCTTCCTCGTCCAACCACACGAAATCAAAGGCGGCTCTATGGAACCAAGCTTTCATAACAATGAATACATTCTTACAGACAAGATATCGTATCGATTTAAAGAACCAAAAAGAGGTGATGTGGTGATTTTTAAGGCACCCAAAAATCCTGATGTTGATTATATTAAAAGGATAATCGGGCTACCCGGCGAAAGAATCAAAATCCAAAATGGTGGCGTCTATATCAACGGCAAAAAATTAAACGAACCATATATTCGTGATATTACTGTTCTCACTTCTACTCAATATCTGCAGGAGGGGGTAGAAACTACTGTACCTAGTGGGTATTTCTTTGTTATGGGTGACAACAGAACTGGTAGTATGGATTCAAGAGAATTTGGCCCGATAGCAGAAAATATAATTATTGGCCATGCCATCATTCGCTACTGGCCACTCTCGACCCTTGGACTGGTATCCGGTATATCGTATTAGGATAAAAGTTTTTGATGAAGAGATTTTAATAATTGGGATGTTGTCTCTGGAGGACCTTTGTACAGAACTTGTAATTTAGCGCTAACCGTGGATTGTGTAATCCTGACAACTGTCTGTAATTTTTCACTTAGACTTTTTGCCAATTCTTCCAATTCTATACTCTGAATTCTTTCTGTTACCGCGTGAGATTGAGGCTGGATCCTCTCTTTAATCCGGCGGACTAAATCCTCAGCTCGTCTGACAGAGGCACCTTCGGTTAAAAGAGTTTTGTAAACGTCTACCATCGTTTTCACATCGGTCAGTCCGGCTATCGCTCTGGCGTGTCCTTCAGTAATATCTTGAGAAACGAGCCCATCTTTAATAGCGTCAGGAAGAGCAAGAAGTCTTAGAGTATTGGAAACATAGGCTGGACTTTTACCGATTCTTTTAGAAATCTCAGTCACCGTCAGATTAAATTCATCAAGCAATCTTTGAAAACCCAGGGCTCTTTCTATCGGATTGAGATCTTCTCTTTGAACATTTTCTACCAAAGCCATTTCCAGCATTCCTTGGGTACTTGTTTCTTTAACAATTACGGGTATTTTGGGAAGTCCGATAATTTTTGCCGCCCTCCATCTCCTCTCTCCGGCAACGATCTGATAGCCTGCAGGAGTTTTAGCCACGACCAACGGTTCCAAAATACCATGTGCCTTGATGGATTCCACTAAATCGACAAGAGACTCAGGTTTAATCAGTCCCCTCACCTGTAGCGGATTAGGCTGAAGGAGAGAAGTATCTAGTTCAATTAATTCCTGGTGAAATGTTGAAGGTTCTACCATACTTGGTAAAAATACGATTTTATGCGGCAGGAATAACACTCACGAATGTTCTGCTAAAATGTCTTTTGAAATTGACTATTCCGCTTTGTATGGCATAAATGGTAAAATCCCGACCAAGTTTTACACCTTCCCCCGGGTGATATTTTGTGCCTTTTTGGCGAATAATAATATTACCGTTTATGACTTTTGACCCACCATAAACTTTTACTCCCAGTCTTTTACTGACAGAGTCACGATTTCCTTTGGTTGCAGCTCCTGTTTTGATGTGTGCCATATGCTTTTGCTAGTCTACTTCTTTTTTTCACGGGTGTCAAGCGATTTTTCACGGACGATCTTTTCAATTTTAACTTTGGTAAAGTCAGGTCTGAAACCTATTTTTCTCCGGTAGCGGACTTTAGCCTTAAACTTCATTATCTCAATTTTTTCACCTCTTATATGATCCATAACTTTTCCTATAACTTTTATCTTTGCTACAAAAGGATTACCAATCAAAACATTGTCTTCGTCCCTAAAAAGTAAAACCTCTGAAAATATAATCTCCGCCCCTTGAGTTATGGATTTTTTATCAATCAAAATCTCACTCCCGGAAGTGACTTTATATTGTTTTCCCCCAGTTTGAATCACTGCATAATTCATAAAACAGTATTATAGAGGAAAAATTATTTTATCACAATAGGCTTCTCTATATTCTCTTTATTCGCTACAGATGTCACCAGACCCATGCAAATGAAGGTACTGATGATTGAACTGCCACCAGATGACAGAAGCGGTAACGTGATTCCGGTAATTGGCAAAAGACCCAAATTCATGCCAATATTGATAAATACTTGGATAAAAATTTGGGCAAAGCTCCCTATACAAATCAACTTACCAAATTCGTTGTCTGACTTTAAACCGATTAAAAATATTCTTCCTAAAAGTAAAAAGTAAAATAAAATAATCACCGCTCCTCCCACCAGTCCCAATTCTTCTACAATCGAAGCAAAAACAAAATCCGTATGATATTCTGGCAAAAAAAGCAGATGGCTTTGAGTACCCCGACCCAAACCCAAACCCATCAGCTGTCCGCTTCCCAAGGCAATCATCGCCTGAATTGCATTATATCCGGCCCCTGATGGATCTGCGAAGGGGTTGAGAAAAGATAACAGTCTTGTCTTTTGATAGTGTTTTAAAAAAAACCAAATAAGGGGAAAAAGCAGTCCCAAAACCCCAATTGAAGAAATAATATAAAAAAGGGGTAGCCCGACGGCCAAATATAATGAAATTAAAGTAAAAAAATATACCAGGACGTTGCCTAAGTCGGGCTGTTTAAAAATTAAAAAGGCAATTGGGATAAATAAAAGCAGCGGAGAAGCAAAAAAAGATAATCTATTCTTTTTTCGAGAAGATAGAAGATATGCCCAAAGCAGAATTATAAAGGGTTTACTGATCTCTGAAGGTTGTAAAGTCGAAAACCCCAACTCAATCCAGCGATGAGATCCCCGAACAGACGGACTTATAAGACTGGCTATAAGTAAAAGAACGATAATAACATAAAATAGCCAAGAAAAACGCATAAAGAGGCGGAAATCTGCCGAAGCAATAATGACGAAGATTACAATTCCTATAAAGAAAAATATTGCCTGACTGGCAAAAAGTGAAGGAGTGGTACTGGCAATTAGGGCAAGACTTACCCCTGCCAAACCCAGGATAGGAATTACTAGTCCCAGATCAAGAAGAGTCCAAAGTTTCATACCACCTTGATAAAAATTTCTTTACCTTTTGCCAGTTGGGTTGAAAGGGTTTCTTTTTTAATATAATCTGTATAACTTTCCGGCCACCAAGGAATAGTTACTTTTATTTTATCTGTCAATTTACACCCCCGTTCTTTTCTTTTCAATTGTATCTGCCTGACCAGTTCACGAGCCTTTCCCTCGGCAATTAACTCGGGAGTAAGTTTTGTTTCTAGCTCCACTTGTAACTCTCCTTTTTCCTGATCTTGAATGACCTGTTTTACGTTCACTTCTTCTTTAATCAATTGAACCAAATCCTCCTCTATTTTGGAAAAACCTTTATAGGTAAGTACCGGTAGAGGTTGACGGACCTTGATATTTTTCGCTTTCCTTTGCGCATGCGCTAGTTCGACAATTTTTCGAATATCGCTCATTTGAACATTAAGCTTTGTATCAATAATTGCTTTATCGACAACAGGCCATGAAGTAAGATGTACCGACTCATGGGCTGTTAAATTTTTATATATTTCCTCCGACAGAAAGGGAGTAAATGGAGCCAGTATCTTGGTTAAAGTTACTAAGATCTCATATAAAGTCGAGTAACAATCATTTTTATCAGCGGGAGTTTGTGCGGTTGGACCGACCCTGTCTCTTGACCTTCTCACATACCAAGTGGATAAATCTTTGACGAATTCGGCAATTTCGACAGGTCCGGTTTGGGGATCGTAACTGTCCAGCGAGTCAGTCACTATTTTTATCAATTGATGCAGCCTTGAAAGAATCCATTTATCGAGAATATTTTTAGATTTTTCTTTATCTTTTGGTTTTTTGCCTGGAGTCCAATTATCAGCATTGGCGTATGTGACGAAAAAATTATACACATTCCAAAGTAAAAGATGAAATAGTCTTCTTGTTTCATCTGCTTTTTTGTAGCCGAAGAGAAGATTTAACTCCGGATTTTGGCTGACATATATGAAGCGCATTACATCAACTCCAATTTTATCTGCAGCTTCATTAAACTCTATCGCATTGCCCAAAGATTTATGCATCGGTCTACCGTCTTCTCCCAAAAGTGAGGCATAGCCCAAGACTGTTTTAAACGGAGGTTTATCTTCAAGCACTGTAGCCATGACGATTAAGGAATAGAACCAGTTTTTAAATTGTCCGGGAAAAGATTCGGTAATGAAATCTGCCGGAAACCATTCTTTCCACTTTTTCCTGTCCTTAAAATAGAGTGGTTCTCCGCGGTTTCCTTCGGTAACCGTTGAGAAAGAGACAATGCCGGCATCCAACCAGGGATTGCCAACTGGTTCAATTCGTGAAATTTCCTTATTGCAGCCGGAACAGCTGATTTTAACTTCATCAATCTGGGGTTTATGCGGACTTTTGCCTGCAAAAAATTGCCAACCCAATACTGCTCTTTTTTTTAATTCAGCTTTTGAACCAATCACTTCAAAGTTTCCACATTTAGTACATTCCCAAATAGGCAGCGCCAATCCCCAAAATCTATTCTTTTTACTAATCAGCCAATCCTGCATATTTGTAAGCCAATCAAGTTCTCTCTCCAGTCCAAATTCCGGAATCCATTTTATCTTTTTAGCGACACCAATAAGTTTTTGCCTCAGCGTTCTCTTCTTCTCGTCCTGAGGGTCTTGTCTATCCATGGCGATGTACCACTCGTCGGTAACTTTCCAAACAAGTTCTGCTTTACAGCGCCAGCAGACTGGATAACGATGGGAATAATTCTCAATTTTTATTGCCCAACCATTGTTTTGGAGATAGTCCAATACTAGCCTCGGATCATTTTTAGCATTTTTTCCGGAGAGAAAGCCAAAACCGGAAAAATAAGAAGCATCATCAGCAATCACGGCAATCAAAGGCAAACCAATTAATTTGCCGAGCTTAAAATCCTCAACACCTGCGGAAACTGCTGTATGCACTAAACCTGTACCCTCCTCGGTCGTTACCGGTAATATTTGTTGGTCGGTAGCTACTACTGTATGAAAAGTATTTGGATTTGCTTTGGCGACTTTTGCAACTGCCGGCAGATCGTCGAAGGGGCCTTCGTATTTTAGACCTACTAATTCTTCTCCTTTACAAATTTTAATAATTTTTATCTTCTCCTGTCTAAAGACCTTATCTACCAATTCCTTTGCCACCCAAAAATTTTCGCCGGTTGGTGATTCGACCAAAGAATATGGAAACACCGCATCAACTGCCACGGCAATATTTGCCGGTATTGTCCACGGAGTAGTTGTCCAAACCAAAAGACACTCTTTTTCCCGTCCCTTTATCGGCAGCTTGAAATAAACAGATTCATGGATTAATTCTTTATAATCTTCGGTCAAAATTTCGTGTTGAGAGATCGCTGTTTCACATCTTGGACACCAGGGGACGCTGTCGTTACCTTTATAAATCCAGCCCTTTTGATAACAAGTTTTGAGAAAATGCCAAATCATATAATTATTCTCATCACTCATGGTGAAATAGGAATTATCCCAATCCATGAAATATCCCAGCCTTTTGCTCTGCTTCGTCTGTATCTGGCTATATTTAAGTACACGCTCTTTACAAAGATCCACAAACTTGGCAATACTTTTTTTTCTGTCTCCTGGTACTAAATTTTCTATATCTTTTTTGTTTTTTATGCCTAATTCTTTCTCCACCTCTACTTCGACCCAAAGACCTTGGCAATCAAAGCCTGACTGGAAACGCTCCCTTGCCCCTTTCATGTTGAAATATCTCTGCCATAGATCTTTATAAGTCCGACCCCAACCGTGATGAACTCCCATGGGGTTATTGGCGGTAATTGGACCATCAAGAAAGGAAAAGTGTGTGTTTGCTTGATCGTTTTTATGGAGGTATTTGTCCACAATTCCGGAAGAATACCACCATTTGAGTAGCTTCTTTTCTATTTCCGGAAAATTCGGCTTGGGATCTACAATCTTGAACATATCATCTATTTTAACTAAAAAATCCCACCGTCTCAAGCGCTTTATAAAAATAAAAAAGCGCCCAGTGGGATCAGATAATAATTGTAAATTTCATCTCTAGTATATTCTCTTGCTAAAAGTACAAGTATAAAGTAACAGAAGGTAGGGAGAATGTCAATCATGAACCTTCTTAATTTTAACCTTATTTTATTGACCTCTTTCTATAGAACAGCAGGAATTATCGATCTATTTGCTATAATAAGCCGTCATGATATCAGAAAAGGGTGAGGTTAGAATACCTAGTTGGACATCAGTTATTACAAATGAACCACTAGTGTTTGCCTTTGATCATGCTCTTCGGAGTACTCACGAGATCATAGGAGAGGATTCGATTCAACGGGGTATACGACTCCTCCCTTCATTTCGACGCGTCTCGAGGGTTTTTGGCGGGGATATCCTATCAATTAATCGCTGGCTAGATATTGCGTATGACGCTTCTTCGTTTGCATTACTTCCAAATTTTTCAGAACCTGAATTGAAAGAAGCAGCTACGGGTATATATCGTTTAGCAGCAGGTTTTTATGACCTTGCTAAGACTAAAATGGATACGTTACCCCGCTATACCCGAAGGTCCGTAGATAAGACTGAAGAATATTCGCTGTGTGTTGATCTTATAAATGATATAATTTGGAAACATTGGTTACCTTCAGGAGACACTCCAAATCAACAAGCTGAAAACCTTTATAGGTTTATTTCAGGAAACATACAATTTCTTCCCAGTCGTATTGTCCGACAGGCGGGACCATCAGAAGAACGTTTTTACGAAGAACGTTATAGTAGGTCAGGTATTCTTTATGAGGCTGATCATGCTAATGATAGATTGTTTGATAGTACGTGGGATAATTTTTATCTACTTGTCAAACCCATGAATTTGAAACAGGTATTTTCTGTAATAGAACAACTTGATACACGAGAAGCGCGTGCTCTACTTTCTTATTTGGGTTACAGCCCTGATGGTAAAATGACCCATATTGACATAGCAAAAGCTGCTCAGATGGACATATCAACCTTATTACATGATTTTTATCGATCGATAAGTCATTTTGAAAAAATACTGGCAACTCTATCGAATCATCAAAGCACTACTCCTATACATGAAATTATTACAAGAGTATGGAGTACTCCCATCCTTAAGCTGAATGGCGAAATAGTTAAATTTGATTCCCCCAGAATTCAACTTAGCTTATCAGGTGTTGTTTCAGATGCTCAATTTATAAATTCTTTGTCTTCCCGTGAACGAGATGTTCTTCAATTATCAGTAGCTACCCAAGGGGACTCCTTTGTTTATTCAACTGATGAAATTGCTCGAAAACTGAATCTTATTTCTTCTACAGCTGTTCATATAATAACTCGAATATATCAACTATATAAAAGCAGGGAGCCTCGATTTTTCAATGATCGCGGGAGTAAGATTCAATCTACATTTACCCAATACAAACTTATAACTCGGCGTCCTCATATGACTCCAGGACAACTGGCGGGATTAACACCTAAGCAAAGATTAATTCTAGATTATTTGACAACTCCTGATGAGAAAGGACAGTATCCTACTGCTGATTATTTACCACAACAAAAAGGTACTTCGAAAGGCATTATCAAGGAAATTGCCCGAAAAAGCGACTCTGAGGGTTTGACTTATCTTAAAAATAACCTTATGGAAGCAATGGCTAATCCAGACCTATTTTCTGAACGGCAATTACAAGTCATTCAAACACTTCTCAAAATGATATCTGAGGGTAGATCAATTGGGGGAAATAAGGGGAGTATACAAGCAAGAGCATTATCGAAAGAACTAGGGTTATACCCAGAATATATACATGTTCTGATCAATAGATTTATTCCTAACCGCTTAGGAATTCCTAAGAGAAATAGAGAAAAGAAAGGAAACTAGAATCTATCTACTGACTAACATTATTCTCATCTTCTGAAGGCGGGGATTCTTAGGTCAGATACTTCTCTTAGCTTCAATATTTTCCAGAAAATCTTTATTAAAATTACTCTTTCTTAAGTCTTAAAGGTACGAGTATAAAGTAACGGAAGGTATGAAGTGTCAAGAAATTAAGAATTGGCACTCGCAATCATTTGAGGAACATTAATAGGTTGTGCCTGATTAAGAATAGTATTCACAAGTACACCTGGGTTGAAAGTGGTTCTGCCGGGCATATCCTGCGGTGCTAATCCCAAAGATCTTCCGATCCCTACCAATACGTTTTCTATCTCTGTAGCTCCTTCTCGATCTTCATGTGCATCAAAACAATTTTTAGCATCATGATATTCAACTGAAGTAATTTTATAATCTGGATTGAGACGCAAAGAAGTGCTTCCGCCTTGAGTAAAAAAACTAACATTGTTCCATCTTTTTGGATAAGTACCGGCAGGTACCTTTTCAGAAGATATGGTAATATGATCGGTTGTTACCCCAGCGTCTCTTTTACAACTAATCCAATGCGTGCCATTATGACCAAAATCTATCATAAACCACGCTTTATCAATTCTGCCAGCTTCCACATCTTTTCCCCACGGAAATAGGTGTATCGCAGACGTTCCTTTTTCCTCTTCCCAATCTCCTTTTGGAATTACAGCTATCTCCCACTGATTTAGGGCTTGATCAGCACTTATAACTCCGAGGGATTTTAATCCCGCTAGTGCGTATGTCACATCGGGATTTTGCATAATTTGCTCTGTTAATTTTTCTCGTTCGACATTTAAACCCATATTTAAGTCTTAATAGTACGAGCGTAAGGTAACAGAAGATATGAAGACTGTCAAGAATAACGATTTATTTATTCCATCTTTAACAACTATTAACTTCTAGAAGGAGCAATAAACCTTTCTAGCATTTGTCTTTCCGCATCAATTGGTGTAATTCCTGTATCAATGACTAATGTCTTCTTCCCGTCAAATTGTTGTATTCCTGTTGTTGGAGATATTCCCATAAGATCCATATAGCTTTGAGCTTCTGTTGCCCGTAACTCTATTCCTCCGCCTGCCCGTTGAAATAATATCGTAGGTTCAGCTGTACAAACTACATATTGTGATGTTCTTTTTGAAATCTCTTCAAAGACAACCCATTTCTTCATTGCCTCCAATCTTTGAAACCTTCCAACTGACCACTGCGGAATATCACTAGGTAGATTTAATGCTTTAAGTGTTGCTGGAGATAGACTTTGTAGAACTCTATGTGTCACCTGTGAAGAAATAATTCCTCTATCAAGAGCAACATTATGTCCAGAATCCAGTAATTTTAATGCATGATAATATTGTGAGACCATTACACGATCTAATATATCAAATATCTCATTACGCCTTTTAATTGGAACACGTAAAAGTGAAAAAAAATCCTCCTGTCCAACTAACTCTGCTTTACGAAGCATTTTTTGGGCTTCTGGTGAATGAAATTGCAACTCATCAGCTTTAAATGAAGCCGCACCTCTTACCTGTTCAAACCCATGTTCTTCTAAAACACCTCGAACGGTAGATTTACCTGATCCTTCAGGCCCGTAAATGACTACAACTCTGCCTCTTTCAAGTGTATTCATATTATTGGAGGAATTATATTGTCAGGTTGAGATAAAGTCAAATTCAACCAAGTTAGGGGGCGTTTCTCAAATAGGCACGATATCGATAAAATTGACTTAATGTTTCCCCTGCCTTAGGAATGCGGGAATATCCCATTCATCATCCTGCTGTCTGCTTCAACTTAACCTAAAAAATCTAAAAGGAAAAAACTCTTTCCTAAGTCTTAAAGTACAGGGATAAAGTAACAGAAATGATAACAGTTTGTCAAACGATTACTGGATTAGAAAAGTTTTAGTTTTCATGTCCTTCTATTCTTTCCCTCATTTTAGGCTGTTTCGGTAGAACCAAAGCAAATTCTGTTCCTTTCCCTTCCCCTTCTGATTTTACCTCAATTCTGCCTCCCATTTTTGCAGCAAATTTACTTGAGAGGTAAAGCCCAAATCCAGTTCCTTCAGTGTAATCTCTTGCCCTTCGAGTTCTTTCTGCAGGTTCAAACTTTCGAACCCGAATTTGATCAAATTCACTTAGACCAATTCCATGATCTCTAACGGCAATAATGTAACTGTCTTCATTTTGAGAAACAGTTACATCAATCGGTTGATCATCACGGAAACTATATTTCAAAGCATTTTCTATCAGATTTCTGACAACATCTGAAAATAATCTTTGGTCACAAGGAACAGTTGATAATCCTTCTGCAACCCGTAAATCTATATTATGTCCTATTCCTGTGGCTCTAGCTCTAAGATCAGCAATAATTTCTTTCACTACGTTTCCAGCCTGTACTTCTGCAGTATATACAGGTATTTCGTCTAAGTACAAAAGATCAGCACCATCCATTAAGGTTTTTCTAATCCTACGCATTTCTATGTAGGCTGAAGTAATAAAATCATCTTCTGTTTTAGGCTCTACCGTGAATCTTTTACCAGTGAGATCTTTTAGTACCTCCTTATGGCGATTGTGAAACTCCGCTATCATCTCATCCGTATATCTAATCGCTTCTGTCATTACCAAACGGAATGGATTATTTCCTTCACTCTTTAATCTCTCTAATAATTCCTCTACAGCGGAATCATAATCTAAAGGAGGTTGTCTTTTATATATAAGGCTGTGTTGAAAATTATTTCTCACAGTTACTAGATAGTCTATGATCGCCCTATTTCCTTCTTCAGAGGGATGAATTAAAGCATCGGATATAATTGGAGCACCAGGAGCTAATGCTGAATTAAGATTAGCTATAGCCCTTCTATAAGGCTCAAGTAGTTGAAGACTCCATTCAGTAGAATGAGATAGAGATTGAGTTTGAATCCGATAAGCTTGCATCAATCTTAAATTCCCAAATTCTCCTCCTATTCTATGGATAAGATTCCCAAGAAAATCTTGTCTGACTCTTTCTATATCATTAGGTTTCAGCTCTTCTGGAAAGTCTTGAATGAGAATATAATCATCGGTAGTTGATACGGGCCTCCATAATAATAAAAATGGTTCATAATCTTCCTGTCGTATAATTTGATCTGTTACAAGACATATCACCGCTCCTGGAGCTAATCGCAATTTCCGATAATTCTTCACGACAAATGATAATACTTTTTCTGGGACTTCCATCCCAATAATAACATCAAACTCATATTTCTTTAGAGCCTCCATAGTAGCAGGATCAGCAATATCCATAGGAATTACCTCTGAGTATGCATCACGAGCCATATTTTCGTAAGCCATATCTTCAACTCCTACTCTTATCCCTTTGTGACCCATTCTTGAAAGAGCAACACCAAGTCCTCCTCTTCCGCATCCTATGTCCAACACCGCTTTTGCACCTAAAAGTTTTTCCTTACTCACTAATCCATGTGTAGCTTGCTCTAAATTTGGAAAAATCGCACGAGGAAAATCGTCCACTCTAGTTGCAAGAGGAATAGGATCATATAGATGAACTTCAAATGACATATTGTGAGAAACAACCTAAATTTTCCTATCTCTATTTCTAATTATACTTCACAGTTTATTATTATAGTATTTTCCCAAAATATAAGATAAGAATATCTATTTTATTTAAATGTCGCACATTCGAAGAATGCGACAAGCAATCGAGGCTAAAAATATGTAGTAGAAAAATATAAGTAGTTTGGAGCGTTCTAATGCTTTCCTTGCCTCAAAAACGCAGGAATATCCCACTCATCATCACCGGAAACGGTACCATCATCACTTAATTGACTGATACTAGGTACCATTTCTTCTCTTCTTTCAAAACTTTCAGTTTTGGTTGATAACTCCTTTAGTCTCCTTTTTGTTTCATCAAAACCGGTAGCAATGACTGTAATTCTGACTTGATCAACCATCTGTTCATCGATTGTGGCACCAAAGATAATATTTGAATCCGGATCAACTGTCGCTGCAATGAGTTTCGCTGCTTCATCTACCTCACTCATGGTTAGATCAGATCCGCCGGTGATATTGAAAAGAACCCCTTTTGCTCCATCTATTGAAAGTTCCAGAAGAGGTGAAGAAATAGCCATCCTAGCAGCTGTAGTAGCTCTATTTTCCCCTACCCCTGTTCCGATACCCATCAGTGCGCTACCGGCGCTGCTCATAATTGCCCGCACATCAGCAAAGTCTACATTGATTAGTCCAGGAAGAGTAATCAAGTCTGATATACCATTCACTCCTTGTCCTAAAACCGAATCAACCAGCCTGAATGCTTCCAAAAGTGTCATTTTTTTATCTACTACATCCAATATTCTCTGATTAGGAATTACAATCAGAGTATCAACTTTTTCCTTTAGGTTTAAAATTCCCTCCTCCGCTGTCAACATTCTTCTTGTACCTTCAAAAGCAAAAGGTTTAGTCACCACAGCTACAGTCAAAGCTCCCAGCTCTTTGGCCACTTCAGCAATAATGGGTGTTGCCCCTGTTCCTGTACCGCCACCTTCACCGCAGGTTAAAAAAACCATATCGCTTTCGATCAGCATTTCTTTAAGCTTTTCTCTTGATTCTTCAGCTGCTTGTTTGCCTAATTCTGCATTTCCTCCAGCTCCAAGTCCTTTAGTTAAATCTTCGCCTATCTGAATTTTTAAAGGCATACTGCAGGTTAGAAGAGCTTGGGCGTCTGTGTTTATCCCAATAAAATCAACGCCTTGAACTTGAGAAGTGTTCACCATCGAATTTACCGCATTACAGCCTCCGCCTCCAATTCCGATGACCTTTATTTTGGCAAATCTGGCAATATCAGGTTTGATTAACATACGTTTTCCTTTCTGGGCAAGTCAAATAGTTTTTGAGAGACTAAGGAAGAAATGATTTTACTAGATCTACCAATTTTCCTGCTACTCCGCCAATAGGCAGTTTTTCTACCATTTTTGTGATCTTATTAAAAGAGACCTTCTCCCGTGATTTTCCTCCAGATTTTGCAGCATAAAGTACCAAGCCTACTGCAGTGGCATAGCTTGGGCTGGTTATTTCATCTATCAAACCGGTTATATTTGTCGGAATACCAACACGTGCAGGCATGGCTAAATTTCTCTTGGCCGCTTCAATAATTCCCATCGTTTCTGCCCCTCCTCCGGTAATCACGATTCCAGCCGGAGTCAGTCCTACAAAATTACTCCTTTTTAACTCCAAGCCGATCATGGTAAAAATCTCATTCAACCTGGGTCGTACTATTCCATCCACTAAGGTTTTTCGGGAAACTTTGGTTAAACCTTCTGGTAAATGAAGACTGGAGAGGTCTATATCGTCACTTCCGTCTTCACGGGTTTTATGCTTTTTTTCTGGTTCCAGATTTCTTTCCTCAGGGAGAATCGGCTGCGGTTCTTTTTTATTTAAAAGCAGTTTAATCTTCTCGGCACTTTCAAGAGAAACGCGAAGACCGATGGCTAAATCATTAGTTATATTTCTTGCTCCCACCGGCAAAACTGATGAATAAGATAGCGCTCCTTCAACGTACATGCAAATATCAACTGTTCCTCCACCAATATCAACCAGTATCACTCCTAATTCTTTTTCTGTTTCGGTGAGAACACTAGTTGCGGAAGCTAAACCTCCAAAAGCAAATCCATCGATATCAATTCCCACGAGTTGCGCACATTTTTCTAAATTTCGAAGCGCTGTCCCTCCAGCGGAAATGATATGAGTATTCACTTCCAGACGAACTCCAGTCATTCCTACCGGATCTTTTATTCCGTCTTGAGCATCCACTATAAACTCACGCGGAAGAACATGCAAAACGTCACGTGTTGAAGGAAGACTGATGGCTTTTGCAGCTTCAACTACGCGTCTCACATCATCAAGACTTATCTCTTTTTGCGGTTCAGCTACAGCCACCACTCCATGAGAATTTTGCGAAATAATATGTGCTCCGCCAACAGAAAAAAAAGCTCCAGATATGGAATAGCCTGCCATCCTTTCTGCAGCTTCAAGACTTTCAATAATTGCGGAAGTTGCTTCCTCAATATCTACTATTTGACCTTTTCTTATACCACGACTATTTACAGAAGAGACTCCCAAAACGTTTACTAATCCTTCTTCCAAAACTCCCGCAATAATAGTTGTTATCTTGGCAGTACCAACATCAATTCCGGCAACAATTCTTTTACTCATATATTATTTATTTATTTATTTATTAAAGTGAGGATTTTTTTTCTTCACTCGCCAGTTTAATAACCGGCTTATCAAAACGAAAATCTACGCTAGTTACAAATTTCCCCTCTATTCTAAACCGCGAGACTATTATTTGTAAAGAGGCAGCTATTTTAGGGATGTCAGCCGTAAAAGGAACAATTATTTCTTGATGGTCATTTGAATACAAATTGAACACATTCTTCTCGTCGTCGATAAATATTTTTTCAAACGTCAACTCTTGGAGTTTCGTCTCCTCTATTATTTTTATCGCTTTTAAAATCCTCCAATCTGTCCGATCATCAAAAGAATTTATAGGATTTAATGCTTCTATTTGTGGTAAACTTTCGCTGGTTCTCATCCCATACAAGAGAATTCCTTCGCTGTCAACATTAATCTCATCTTTTGCCGAAATGATTTTGGCCACGGGTTTCCTAGATTCAATTTGAATCATCAAAGTGCTGGGAAATTGCTTCATCATAGAAACGCTCTTAACCAGAGGATTAATTTTTAAGAATTGACTTTTTGCTTTATCCTGATTTAAGAATAATAAATTATTTCGATTAAATATCTCCAATCCATAAATATCTGATAAATCTGTTACTATAATTACTTTATTTATTTGAAATCTCGAAATGATAAAAAAAGCCAGGATTAATAAGGATAAGATTAAACAAACGGGAAAAACTTTTTTAATTATTCGACTTTTCATTGAAGATAAGGTTCTATTAGTCTTATTATCGCGGCAGCCGAATTGGACGGCATAAGCTCTTTTATTTTTTGGGCATTTCTTTGATATAGAGATAGATTCTTCATCATTTTATGAATCATATTTATAAAAATCTCGCTAGTCAGTTGATTTTGCATCAAAACTTCAGCTATACCTGCCTTTTTAAGCATCAAGGCATTTCTCTCCTGTTCCCCGTAAGCTGCCCAAGGCAGAGGTATAAAAATGGTTGGTACTCCAACTGCCGCAATCTCAGAAACTGTATTTGCTCCGGATCTGCTAACGATAAGTTGAGCTTTTTGATAAATACTGCCTACCATATCAGGATCAATTTTCTCAAGAACAGTATAATTTTTTTGCAGATCTACCGGGAGAGAGTTTTTCTGCTTCAAAAGATCTAGCAAATCTTTCTTGTCAAAAGCGCTTCCACATTGATGAATAATTCGGAAATGTTTTGCCAGATAAGAGAGAGTGTTTCCGATGAGTTTATTGATACTTTCGGAACCAAGGCTTCCACCTGTAACATAAAGAAGCGGTAAATGTCTGTCACCGAAATTAGTCAGGTTGTTTTCTTTGAACTGAAAGAGTGACTGCCGAATTGGATTTCCGGTCAAAACTAAAACTTTCCCTTTCGGTACATTTTTTGTATCTTTCCAGCTTAGACAAATAACCTTCGCCAATTGGGCAACTATTCTATTGGTCAATCCAAGTGTATTAGTCTGTTCATGAATTATGATAGGAATTCTTAGAAAATATGCCACTAAACAAACTGGCAATGAAACATAACCGCCAAATGATATTACAACTTTCGGTTTAATATTCAATAAGAAAATAAGACTCTGGAGTAAAGATAGCGGAAATTTCAAAAGAGAAGGAATAGTGTAGATGGTAAAACTTCTCTGAAGTCTACCACAAACGAGTGGATAAAACGGTACATCTAATTTATTTATAACCTGATATTCAAGTGAAAGAGATTTATCTCCTTCAAGAGAATGTTTTCGACCGATATAAAAGAGTTGATATTTTTTCCTGCGTTTCAATCTTTCTATTATAGCCAGTGCGGGTGATAGATGACCCCCACAAATGACAATCTTATAAGTTTTCATAAGAAGAATGCAAGCTTAGGCAGTGGCAGATTTACTGATATTTAAAACTATTCCTGTTGCAATAAGCGAGATGACTAAATTTGAACCTCCGTAGGAAATAAAAGGAAGCGGTACTCCTGTTAGCGGAAGGAGAGCTACCATTGATCCAAGATTTATAGCTACTTGAGCTGCAAACAGAATAAAGATACCTCCTGCGAGTAAAAATCCTTGCCTATCAGCAGCTTTTTTAGCTATATGGAAAATTTTGTAGAGAAAAAACATATAAAGGATAATTAATACTCCTCCTCCAACAAAACCTAACTCTTCTCCGATAATAGCATATATAGAGTCAGTCGTTGCTTCTGGAAGAAATTGGTATTTCTGCCGAGAAGCCCCAAGTCCAAGTCCCCAAAAACCACCAGACCCAAGAGAAATAAGAATCTGCTGGATATGGTAAGAAGCACCAAGCGGGTCAGCATTTGGATCTAAAAAAGTGGTAAACCTGCGCAGTCTATAAGGAGAAGAGAGAGAAAGCACAAGGACGGCAACCAGTAATGTTGGAATAAGTAGCAAAAAGTGTTTTAGAGGGGGACCTGAAAGAAAATACATTAGTATAGCAATAGTGGTAAGAATAATGGCTGTTCCAAGATCTGGTTGCATTACCACCAGTCCAACGATCAGTGAAAGCAGAAGAAAGAAGGGGATAAATCTTCCCTTTTCTTTTTCAGAAAACCAGGCAGACAGATAGAAAATCAAAGTAAGTTTAGCCAGTTCTGAAGGTTGAAAACTAAATGATTTATATCCTATCCAGCGACTTGCTCCATATGCCTTGATACCGAGTGTGGGAATAAAGACTAAAAAGAGAAATACAATTGTAGCCAGTATTAACGGAAAAGACCAGTAATAATATTTCTTGTATGGAAAAATTGATGTTATCAGCATTCCTCCTAGTCCTATAAAGAACCATATAAGCTGATCTTTGACAAAATGATATTTATCACCAAAGTTATGGAAAGCTAAAACATTTGAGGCTTCAAAAATCATCAATATTCCGAATAAACTAAAAACGATTGCGATGATTGCTACTACAATATCAATCTGATGTCGTTGTTGTAAAAGCTTAATAGATTTAAATTTCTTCATCGTGGGATAGTTATTTTAGAAAAGCAATCCATAACCCAAAAGCTGCCATGATAATACTTGCAAGCCAAGCTCTAAAAACGATAGTTGACTCGTGCCAACCTCTAGTTTGAAGCCATAAATGAAGTGGGGCAACTTTAATTATTTTCTTGCCTCTATATTTTTTACTCAGTAGCTGTGCAAAAGACGAGGTAACTTCGGCGACAAATAAACCACCTATAATAAGGAGTGAGAATACTTTCCCTAAAAGAAGCCCGATTACTGCAAAAGTCGCACCAAAGGACAACGCTCCCACGTCTCCTAAGAATATTCTTGCGGGGTAAATATTAAAATATAAGAATGCTATTAGCCCTCCGATCCAAATAGTGATAAAAAGAGAAAGAGGAGTATCGAGGATTGCATGAGAGATTACCCAAAAGGAAACAAGGGATATCATTAGGATTCCAGCAGCCAGTCCATCTAACCCGTCTGTAATATTATATGCATTGGCAAAAGCGCAGATGACAAAAATTACAAAAGGAATATACCAAACACCAAGATTAACCACAGTTATAAACGGGATATGAATAATCCTGATATGTAAGTCACTGTAGAACCAGTAGGCTATAACTCCGGCTAGGATAACTTCTAAAAGCAGTTTATGCCGCAGTCGCAACCCAAAAAATGATTCTGTACTTTCTAAAAATACTTTTTTCAAATCATCATAAAGTCCAATTAGAGAAAAGGAAATAAAAGTAAAAAGAAGTATTTTTATCTCTGATCCAATATTTTTATAAATAGAAGTAATTGGAATCCAAAAAAAATAAAGAAGAGGAAATGTAAATAAAAAAATGAGTGTGATACAAACAATCATCAGAAATCCAGCTCCAACTGGTGTACCAGCTTTAATTTTATGAAGATAATCAAAAATAGGCGTGGGTTTATCCAAGGCATCTTTTGTCTTTTGCAGTTGTCTTTGGAGTTTTATTTTATAGAGCAAATTGATAAAAGGAATAAGGAGAACTGAATGCACAAAAAAAGAAATCAGCAGTAAACTAAAAAGAAAACTCATAAATTCAAAAGTTTTGGCAGAAAAATGAAACCTGCTACCACAACTGCTCCGATTGCAACCAGAAGCATCATCCCCGCAGCTACATCTTTAGCAATTTTTGCCTCCTGTCGCCACTCACTAGTTATCAGATCCGTCATCGCCTCAATTGAGGTGTTTACAAGTTCTATACATAGTCCAAAAACTATTGTTAGAACTAGAATAGTCATTTCTACCCGACTGATTTGTAAAATTAATCCCAAAATAATAGCACCAAGAGATAGACTAAAATGTACTTTGAAATTTGGTTGGGAAGTAAACGCCCAAATTAGGCCATTTATGGCATTTTTAAAGGAAATGTGATGTTGACGGATAAGATTCATGGATTTAATTATAACTCAATTCAATATAATTTCTAAAGTCGATATCTAATATCCTTTCCATATTTTTCTAACCCATTCAACTATATATGTCGTACAATATAAGTAGGAAAGGGGAAGATCCTTTGCGTGCATATATTCAATTATTCTACCGCCGAATCCTCGCTTAAATAAAGTTAGTCCCAACCAAGGATGACGACTATTCCCCTCAGGCGCTATCCCCCAGAAGTTATATACCTTTTCCCCACGTTTCTTTGCCTCTTTAATCGCTTCCCATTGAAGTAAATAATTAACAGGAATTTTTTGTTCGACAGAGGCGCTATGATGATAAATTGCTTGGTGATTATAAAAAACGATTAAAGCTGCCGCCAGTAGCTTTTTTTGATAGTAACCTTTTAGGAGTAAAATTTGGTCATCTTTAATAAACTCCTTAAACTCCTCAACAATTCCCTGGTGTTGAACAAAATGTTGACGCAATGCTGTTTCCCTATAAAGGGAAAGAAACTCCTTTAAATCATCAACAGTTTTGCATTTTTTAATTTCCACCCCTAATTTTTGTGCTTGTTTTATCAAATAACGAGTGGTCTTCCTCATATTTGATAGGAGTACTTCTTCATCGCCCTCTAGATCCAAAACCCAACATACTTCTCCATCCATGCGATGAATCTGCGCATCTTTAAATCCGAAATTTCTCAAAAATGATTTATTTGTTTCTGAATTCTCAATCAACGGACTAATACGAATAAAGCCTGCTTTTTCTTTACTACTTAGCTCCTCCAAATAATCCAGTAAAAAATTTACACATCTAGAATTCCATTCTTTCAATATTGGTCCATGGCGAATATGTAAAAAAGTTCCTCTTCTAGCAACTACTTTCACTACTTGAGCAATTCCAACCAGATTATCTTTATCATATACTCCTACCCTCCATAAGCTTTGAGCTTCTTTTACTGCTTCTCCCCAATTCCACGATTGAAACAGGCTTTGTGGGGAATATATTTGAATAAATTCTTCCCAGGTCTTCTTATCTTTTATTTCATTAATCTTCATATCACTTTTGAACTTCAATAGATAGAATATTATGCTGACAGCATATCGGCTATTAAATTCAGGTTTTCAACGGTTAATTTAGGATAAGTAGGCAGATTTACTGAAAGATTAGCAATTTCTTCAGCCTTCGGGCATATTCCTTTTTCATATCCAATTTTCTCATAATCAACTCCTTTAGGGTCAACCACTTGTTTATACCAATTGCCAAGCAGAATTCTTTTTCCTTTTGCTGTTTTTAATATTTCTTCTGATTTTTTGGTAAGAATATTAAACCGAAGATAGATTGCTCCATAGACACGGACAGGCAACTTAATATCAGGAATTGACTTTAACCTTTCAAAATAATAGTTAGCTAAATTTCGTCTCTGCTGATTATATTTCTCAAGCTTTTTAAGCTGCACCAATAACAGTTGAGCTAACGCATTGGGATATTTCGCTGGAAAAGTCGGTGGTTTTCCTCCGGTTTTCTCAATCGTGTAAACAGGAAATGATAATAAATGTAATTTCTGCAAAACAAGTAGTAGTAATTTCCCCATATAAAAATTATAAATTGGTAGAATAATTGCAAAGGCAATAGGATGAAGTAGCTGTTGAAAAATCCAAAAATAACCGGGGTAGCTCAAACTTTTCTGAAACTCTCTTAACTTTGAGCTTTGAGTTTTTAGCTTTGAGCTTATAATCGCCATTCCTCCGAAAACTGATGAAATAACTTTATCTCTACCAAAACTGAAGAATGCTGCATCCCCGAAGATACCGACTTTCTTCCCATCCAGAGTAGCCCCAAGACTATGCGCACAATCTTCTATCAATATCAAATTATATTTTTGAGCAATTTTTTTGATCATTTCGATTTTGGCTGGAATTCCAAAAGTATGTTGAACAATTATTGCCCTCGTTTTCGAATTGATATGTTTTTCTAATAATTTAGAATCAATATTTAGTGATTCATCAATGTCCACATAGATAGGTTTTGCTCCGACCCAAATAATGGGATCTGGTACTGCTACACAAGTGAAAGCTTGTATCAGAACTTCGTCTCCCTGACCAATATTGAATGTTTGGAGTATCGCCATTAAAGCAGATCGACCGCTGTTAAAAGATACAGCATCACTAACCTTAAAATATTCTTTGAACCAACTCTCCGCGTTTTCAATTGACTTGCCTTTCTTCCACTTACATGGTTGAAATAATATTTTCATCGCTTCCCAGACATCAGTACTCTCGGTATTTGGTGAAAGCGAAATAGCAATCGGTGATTTAAACATAAAAATCTTCAAATTAATCTAATTTGACTAATTGGTCTAGTATCCTTCCTGCTTCTCTTCCTTCAAAAACCACTACGCTTTTCTTACTTAAATTTTGTCTTATTAGCTTTTCTCCCACTATGGTATTTACTACTTGAATCTTACCCTCGCCCTTGGCCTGAGCGGCGCCCTCAATAAATGATTTATAATAATTGAGATTAGTTAAAAGTATTAAATCACATAATTCTGCCGCTTTCTTTCCAAGAAATTTATGAATCCTCTCGGCTTCTTCTCCCAACTCAATTAACGGTGTCAATACTAAAATCTTCCTACCCGCAAAAATCTTCATATACGCAATGGCAGCTATTACTCCATCAGGATTAGCATTGAAAGTATCATCTATTAAATAAGTTCCTCCCAGCACCTTTACCAATCTCATTGTCTTTACTGGAGGTTCAATTACTTCTACTGCCTTTTTTAACTCTTCCGGTGTTAGTCCCAAACTCAAAGCTACACATCCTGCTGCGAGTATATTTTCTACATTTTGCTCACCTAATAGTCCTGCTGAGCAAGTTACCTGCTGTTGATCATCGACTATTTGGAAAGATAAATTTTGGGCAGAAACAACTATATCTTTGGCAAATAATAACTGTGTTTCTTTCTGCAGATTTAATTTTTCTTTTGCTGCCTTCTGATACCCCCATATAGACATATCTGGTCTTTTTTCTTTTGTCCAATTAAACATCTTATAAACATATTTATTACCGAGATTAAAAACGGCCGTACCATTTCGTCTCAGATTTTCTATCAACTCAAATTTAGTCTTCATCGTGCTCTCAATCGACCCAAACAACTCGATGTGTTGCTGATTGATTCCGGTGATTATTCCAATTTGTGGTTTAACAATTTTACATATTGCTATAATTTCACCTTCTTTGTAAGCTCCCATTTCTACTATAAAGACTTCGTGATTTGCAGTAAGCTTATTTAGCACTGTTTTAGCAATTCCTATTTCTGTATTAGTCGAACCCTCAGTCTTTAATACGTGATATTTTGCAGAAAGTATCTGTGCTAAAAATTCCTTAGTTGAGGTTTTACCATAACTTCCAGTAATACCTATTACTATCAAACTCTTACGCTGAGAAATTTTCCTCTTAGCCAAGATAACAATAATTTTTTTAAAAAACCATGTAGGAATACTTAAAAGTACAACAATAAAAGCTACAGATGGAGCAAGAAGTTTATCCAGTAGTGGACCAAGTATTAATGGCACTTGTCTATTAGCATTTAATGTCCCAAATTGTATAAAAAAAACAGCTAATAAAATTAAAATTACTTTAAGCGTAAATTTAGGCAAGCGCCATCCTCTTGATATTAGCTCTCTAATATTAAGTAAAGCTTCTATTATCCAAATTATCCAAAATATTACATATGGAAGAATCCATATTAATTCTTCTTTAAATGGTAAGTATTTTCTCAAAAAAATATCTAGCAAAATTATCAATAATAAAATCCACTTGACTAAAGTCATCGGCCCAAATATCAATCTTCTTCCTTGATCAGTATGAAGATGAGCTTCAATTCGGTCGATCCTATACTCCTTCATCTGCCATAAAAATATAAAATATAATGAATTTCGCAGTGTTCTAACAATGAAAGCAAAAATAACGATACTAAATAGATTACTTAGGTTCATATACCTTCCAAAAACCTTTCTACTTCCTCAGCAAATAATTTAGGATGAGTCCAAGGTAAACCATGTCGGGCATCAGGTATGATAACTAGCTTTGCTCCCTCTATAAGTTTCTTCATCTGTTGAGCAATGTTTATGGGAACTATCTTATCCTCAGCTCCCCAGATTAAAAGAGTTGATATATCGATTTGATTTAAATATGGTAGTAAAATCTCTTTAATAACGTTTTTAAAGGTCTCCCTCATTTTTTCATCAGTATTGTAAAAATCATTAGCTCCAGCCATCTTATATAGTAACTTTCTTGAAATATTTTGCATAAAGGATAAACCAGGCAGGGATAAAGCAAATTTCCCTAATTTTGTTAATACCAGAAAAAAACTGATTTTTGCTGCAGGAACAGGATTTATTCCTGGAGTACCTGTCAGAATTAAGGCATGTAACAATTTTGGGTTCTCAGCCGCAAATTTTATTCCAATTCTTCCACCAAAAGAATGTCCAACAAGAACAACTCTATCTATTTTATTCTCAATCAAGTATTTTTTTATAAATGATATATAGTCAGAAAGATACAATGATGATTTAGGTTTTGGTGCTACGCCAAATCCAGGAAGATCAGGACAGAGGACTTTATATCCTCGTTTTCTAAATTCATCTCCTAAAGGCTTAAATTTGACTGCGGAAAGATTCCAACCGTGAAGTATAAGGATTGGATATTTGTTCATAAACAATCGATTTATTTTACCGTTACCGACTTTGCCAGATTACGGGGTTTATCAGGATCACAACCACGCTTAACTGCCAGATAGTAACCCAGCAGTTGCCCTATCACCACAGAGGGAATGATTGAAGCAATACCACAATCTTTGACGGGTAAATAAAAATCAAAAACCTCATGCGGTTTATAAGAAATTCCAATAATATATCCACCCCTTGCTTTCATCTCCATCGCTCCGGCTAGACTTGCGCCATAAGTTTCATCGTTAGGTAAGAAAGCAATACAAGGTATTCCTTTTTCCACCAGAGCAATTACTCCGTGCTTAAGTTCTCCAGCGGCAAATCCTTCGGCATGAATGTATGATGCTTCTTTGATTTTTAGAGCAGTCTCTAAAGCAATCGGATAAGATAATCCCCGACCGATTACATAAATATTTTTTTGTTTGTAAATCTTATCAACTAGTTCCCCTATTTTCCTTAAATTATCGATACTCAAAATTTCCTCTATCGCAATTTGTGCTTCTTTAAGCTTATTCTTGCCTAGAGTAGAATTACCCACAATATTATGAGCCAACAGAATAAGATAAGCTAGTTTAGCAGTAAAAGCTTTGGTAGAAACTACTGCCTTCTCCACCCCCGCATTAAGAAGTAATTTATAATCTGATATACGATAAAGGGTGGAACCTAAAACATTTACCAGTGCTCCAATCTTTGCCCCTTTATCTTTAGATTTTTTAACAGCATCAACTACATCTATTGTTTCCCCAGATTGAGAAAGAGCTAAAACCAGACTTTTTGGTGTTAAAAAATCTACCAAATAGCCAAACTCGCTCCCAACTGCAAAATTAATATGGTATTTGGCAATCTTAGAAAAAACATAAGTTCCTGCTAGACATGCATAAGCGGCAGTACCACATCCAACCAGATATGTGCCAAAGGAACGTTTAATTAAATGGGTAAAAAGATTAATTTGGCTACTAGAATCGTTTAAAATACTCTCCATTACTTGCGGTTGATCAAAAATCTCCTTCAGCATAAAGTGAGGAAATCTACCCTTATTTGCAACTTTTACACTCCAAGATAATTTTGAAAAAAGAGCGGTTTTTCTTCTACCGCTATCTGCTTCATAGATAGAAATCTCGTCTCCTGATACAAAAACCAATTCTCCATCACCCATAAAATAAACATTTTTGGTAAAAGGTAGAAGAGCATGAGCATCTGAAGCTAGTAAATTTTCGCCTTTACCTTTTCCGATTGCCAAAGGCGATCCATTTTTTGCGGCAACAAACGTTTGAGTTTCTGTATCCATCACAATAATCGCACTTAGACCTTTGAAACGATTAAATGCTGTTCTGGCAGCTTCTACAAAAACTTGAATATGGGTAAGTTTGGATTGCTTTCTCTTAATATTTAATCTTTTGTAATTTTCTTCGATGAGATGGATAGCAACTTCGGTATCAGTCTCAGAAATAAATTTATGTCCCTGCAATAATAATTCTTTTTTTATTTCGTCATAATTTTCTATAATACCGTTGTGAATAATTGCAAATTTACCGGTACAGTCAAGGTGAGGATGCGCATTAATATCCGTTACACCTCCATGAGTCGCCCAACGGGTGTGTCCCAGAGCAAAATTACTTTTAGGTAGATCAGATACAATAGCGTCACCAATCTTGCCTGCTTTTTTCTTAACTACTATTTTTGCTTTATCTAACTGTTGATTTAGTACTGCTATTCCCCAAGAATCATATCCACGATATTCGAGAGTCTTTAAACCATCCAAAACGATATCTGCTGCATTATTTTTTTTGCCTATATAGCCAAATATTCCACACATAGTTAAATTAGGAAAATTTTAACTTCTCGCGTTGCTTACTCCGATTTCCTTTTGGAATTTCAAGAAGATTATCTTTAATGGTATACTGTTTCTTTTCCAAAACACAGTATTTATTCTCTGGTAAATCACAATCCAAAACTACTCCAGCTCCTACGAAACTATTCTTACCAATTTTTACTCCAGGCATTATCGAAACATTTACTCCAATTCTCACATTTTCTCCAATTACCGATCCAAGTTTTATTTTCCCTGTATCAACAGTATCTTTTCCAACTCTCGATTTAATTATCCCTTCATCTAACCTAAAATTGGCTAAAACGCTACCTGCACCTAAACTGACATTATCAGAAATTACACTATCCCCAACATAATTTGAATGGAACCAGCAGCTGTCTCCTATATGGCTTCTGGCAATTTCACAACCGAAGCCGATTACACAACTGTTACCTATCATTGATTCTCGAACAATCGAGTTATTACCAACCACACAACCTGGGCCTATAAAGGCCGGCCCTACAACCTTTGCATTTTCCAGAATTCTGACATTTTCTCCCAGATAGACTTTACCGGAAATAGTAGCCGATTTATCAATTACCACATTTTTCATTTTATTAAGCTCAAGATTATCCAAGTAGTAAGACGTAACATTAAGTACATGCCAAGGATATTTTAGATATCCCCAAAATCCTTTGTAATGCAAAAGCCTGAAAATATTACCTTTTTTAATCATTAGATCCACAGACTTCTCGAAACAGTCATCTTTATCTGTCCCTATTTTTTCTAACGCACAAATCAATAGATTTGCGTTTTTAAAATAGTCAAATACAAATGTCACAATATTAGAAGGAAGTACCGAAGGATGAGGTTTTTCAGAAATTCCAGAAACTTTCCCACCAGATACATTCAGGTATCCACCTGGAAAATATGTCTCCATGGTAATTCCTGTAATAATCCCGTCAGGACTGCTCGTTATCATTCTTTTAAATTCTGATAAAAGAAGGTCTTCATATATATCCGAAGGTCCAACCACAAGAACTCTTTTGCCGATAATAAATTTCTTAGCGGTCAAAATAGCTCCTGCCATTCCTTTTTTATCAGTCTGGACAACCAAGAAAATGTTGGCGTCTTTAAATATACTTTTAAAATTATGAAAATTTGACTTATTCTCACTATTTGCGACAATAACAAAGTTTCTAAAACCCCACCTGTAAAGCTGGGATAGACTGTGATGAATCAAAGGTTTACCGGCAAACTCCAGGAAATGTTTGTCCCCAATAGGCCACATGCGGTTTGAATCGCCTGCTGCAAGTAGTAAAACAACAATATCTTTCATTTATTCCTCCTTTACTCTTTGAATTTGAGCACCCAATAATTTTAACCGTTCCTCAATATTTTCATATCCTCTGTCAATATGCTCTACCCCATCGATCACACTTTCACCTTGAGCTACTAACGAACCCAAAAGTAGTGTGGCTCCGGCTCTGAGATCTGTAACTTCCAAAATAGCATTATGTAACCTTTGTGGCCCAAAAATTTTAATGGCATGGAAAGAATCTCTTTTGCGGTCGCCCCAATTAAAATTATAAACTACAGCAGGTTCTTTTACTTCCGGATTAAAAAAGTTTATTCTTGCTCCCATTTTCTCCATCTCTTTAACATAGCCAAATCTATCTTCATAAACTGTCTCATGGATAGTGGACTGCCCATTTGCCTGAGTCATTAAAAGTGCCCAGGGTGCTTGCCAATCAGTCATAAATCCTGGATGGGGAGAAGCAGTAACATGTGTCGGATGTAACTTATTTGAGGCAAAAAATCTGGTTTTTGTATTGGAGATTGGTTCCCAAGAAGCATGAGCTTCATCCAGCTTTTCCAGAAAGCTCTTAAGATATTCACGTTGTGTTCCTTCAATAATTAGATCACCACCCGTAGCAATTGCCGCAATAGCAAAAGTCACCACCTCATTCCTATCAGGCATTATCGAAAACTCGGCTCCACCCAATTTTTTAACACCATCAATAATTAATGTCCGATTGTGTCTCTTTATCTTTGCACCCATCAAATTTAACAATCTTATCAAATCATCAATCTCTGGTTCTTCTGCAGCATTCTCCAAAACTGTTTCTCCTTCGGCTAAAACTGCTGCAAGAATTAAAGTCTCTGTACCTGTATGTGTATTATGTTTAAATCTGAATCTAGCTCCATGAAGTTTTTTAGCGTAGGCTACAAAATATCCCTCTTTATAAACAATTTCTGCACCCATAGATTTCAAACCATCTATATGCCGGTCAATCGGTCGTCTGCCTATCCGGCAACCGCCGGGATTGGGCACAATAGCATGATTTGTTCGTGCCAAAAGTGGCCCCATTACCATGGTAGCTGTTCTATATAAACCACCCAACTCCAAAGGCACTTTATAATTTTTTAAACCATCCCCATGGACTTTGAGTGTGTGGCCGTCACTTAAAGTGACTTTAACTCCGAGAGGTTTAACAACCTTTATGGTCCCAAAAACAGAAGAAATCAGAGGGATATTCTTTATCAGTATTGGTTTATCGGTTAAAAGTCCTGCCAGAATTACTTTCATCGCTACATTTTTAGCACCAGAAACCTTTATTTCTCCGTGTATTATATTACCACCCTTCACCAGAAATCTATCCATATTAAAATTCTCCCACCAAGACAATTTCTTCTTTTAAATCTACTCCATAAATTTGCTTCACTTTAATCTTCGCCAGTGATATTAATTTTAACACATCAGAAGAACTTGCTTCTCTTTTATTGATGATAAAATTTGCATGGGTTTCAGAAAATTGTGCTGATCCTAATTCGTACCCCTTAAGCCCTACACTTTCCAAAAGAAATCCGCTGGAGGTAGTGAAATCAGGCGTAGCCAATCTGATTGCTTCACTTTTTCTAATATTTCTAAAAGTGCATCCTGAAGAAAATATTCCTGTCGGTTGAGTTTTTTGGCGATAATCTAATACTTTCTGTGCGATCTTCCATAATTTACTTTTATCACCCACCTCAAGCTTTAAGATTACTGATAAAACTATTTCTTCTGTTTTTTGCAAAATACTATAGTCGTAGTCAAAGTCGAAGTATTTACTTGGTATATTCTTTACCTCTCCTTTTTTCGTTAATAGTTTTGCACTCACTAACACATCACCAAAATATATCTTTTCTTGCATATTATGTGCATTTATCCAAACTGCTCCACCAACAGTCCCTGGTTGACCCAAGAAAGCTTCCAAACCTTCAAAACCTTGGTCAAGTGTATAGCGCACCAGTCGATTCATACCTACTCCCGACTCTACCTCAAGGTATACTGTATGTATTCTTGCCAAATTACTATTATTCTTCTCCTGTTTTTTCCCTCTGGCACCTGCGAATTTGATACCACCGGTGTCATTTTTAATTATTAAACCACGAAATCCTTTGTCAGAAATTAACAAGTTGGTTCCACCGCCGATGATAAAAAATGGTACTTTTGAATTATAAGCTGCCTTGACACCAGTTATCAGATCATCAAGAGTATTTGCTCGAAAAAAAAGATCAGCTGTCCCTCCTATTCTGAAACTAGAATATTTCGCTAATTTTTCATTTAAAACAATTCTTGTTTCGCCTAATATATTTATTAAATTTTGATAATTCTTCCTCATATTCTTTTATTTTTTAATAAATCAATCAGACCTTTATGCCACAAAAAGATATTTCCTGCTCCCATTGTAATAATCAAGTCATTAGTTTTTATATAACTATCTAAGTAAGACATTACTTGAGTATTATTCGCCCTATAAATAGAGTTTTTCCTATTTTTGTTAATTTCCAGAACTAATTGTTTAGAAGAAATACTCGGATCAAAACTTTCTCTCGCCGAAGGATAGATATCACAAATGATAGCTAAATCTGCATCTACAAAAGCATGTGTAAATTCATTCATTAAAGCCTTTGTTCGAGAATATGTATGCGGTTGAAAAATAACTATAATTCTTCTTGTCTTAAACCACTCCCTGGCAGCAGCAATAGTTGCTTTTATCTCACTTGGATGATGGGCATAGTCATCATATAAAAGAATACTCCCTATTTGGCCGATTTTTTCAAATCTCCTTTTGCAACCAGTATAAAGTTTTAGTAAGTCTCTAATCCTCTCCCAACTAAGTCCTACTTGATTTGCAACAATACCGCAGGCAAGTGCATTTAATAGGTTATGTTTCCCAGGAATCCGAAGCATAAATTCTCCTAAGGAAAGCTGGTGATGGTTTATCCTCATAAAACTGACTCCTTCATCAAATGAATAGCTTGTTACTTGAAAATCTGACTTTGGAGAAAAACCATAAGTGATAATTTCTTTTTTGACATTAGATAGAACATCTCTAATATTTGAATTATCTATGCAAGCTATTATTAGTCCTTTATCGGTTACTTTCTGGGAAAGAGCATAAAAAGCTTTTTTAATTGCCGAAAGAGAAGGAAAAGCATCAGGATGATCGTATTCGATATTTGTTATTACCAGTATTTTGGGATTTTGCCATAAAAAGCGAGGACGAGGATCAGTAACCGGACATGTCATATACTCATCCGCCTCAGCGATAAAATATTTACTGCCTCCAAAATGACCTGCTGGTCCTAAACCGTTTATTTCTGATGTACCAACGAGGTATGAAGGGTCAAACTTGGCGCGGTAAAATAGTGTAGATATAAGAGAAGATGTCGTAGTTTTACCATGACAACCGGAGACTGAGATTCCATATTTATCTTCCATTAATTTTCCAACCATTTCGCCGTGCATGAAGGTTGGTAGATGAAGTTTCTTGGCCTGTTTCGCCTCAGGATTGGTCATACCACCATGTGCTCCTGTCACTACCACTAAATCAAAATTGCCTTGAATATTTGCCGGGCTAAAACCTCTTTTTACTTCTATTTGATACTTATGCAGAATAGTATCTGTAGGAAAAAAATCATCAACATCTGATCCCAATACTTGATAGCCTGCTTCTTTTAAATAGACAGCCAAAGCAGTCATAGCTACTCCTTTAATACCTATAAGATATGCTCTTTTTTTTCTCATATTGTTAAACTAGCCCTATAACGCTTACCATCCTACCAGAGTCAGATTCGTCTCTTCGAAAAGAGTAGAAGTTCCGATTGCAACTTGTACAAAAGGGCAAGATATCTATATTATTGTGCAAAATACCAAATTTTACCAGTTGAATGATGGCAATTTTGCTCAAATCTAGATACCAATTTAATGCACGATATTCTGCTATTCTTATTAGATCATCTCCAATTTTTTTAAATCTTCTGATCCGATTATTTGAAACTTTATAACAGCATGATCTGATATGCGGACCTATTGCAACTGCTAAATTCTTCGGACTGCATCCAATTTCGGCCATCTTTTTAATAGTATTTTCAATTATTCCAAGATATAACCCACGCCAGCCTGCGTGAATCGCAGCAATAGCTTCTTTCTTTTTTTCGTAGAAAAAAATAGGTAAACAGTCAGCTGTTCTAATTAGCAAAAATATATTCTTTTGAGTAATCATACCGTCACAGTTACTAACATCAATCTTTTTGTCACGTGATATCAAAATTACCCTGTTTCCATGCACTTGATCAACGCTAAAACATTTATTTGTAGCTATTCCATTATTCTCCAAAGAAATATCATCAAATCTGTCAAAAAAGAAGTGTTTCAGTCTGCCCGCCGGCGGATTAAATTTAAGAAGGAGTTGCGATTGTATCATAAAGAGCTTTCTCAAGAGCTAGTTTTTCATTCCAAGGATATTCCGTCTTACCATAGCACATAGATTTTTCGTGACCTTTGCCACAGATTATTATTAGATCTCCTTTCTTAGCTAAATATCTTACCGCAAAATTTATTGCTTCCTGCCGATCCGGGATTCTCCAAAAATATTTAGTATTATTTTTTAGCGTTATTAATTTTTTATCCTTTTTATCAGCTTCTCTTAAACCCGACTTTGAACATCCAGAAGCAATCTGATCAATAATATCGCGTACATCTTCTGTACGAGGATCTTCAGCGGTTAATATAGTATAATCTGCTAGCCTTGCGGCAATCTCACCCATTATCGGACGTTTCAATCTGTCCCGTAGACCCGCGCAACCAAAAATAACTATCAATTTGCTTTTGGCTAATTCTCTTCCCGCAATAAGTACCTGCTCCAGAGCGTTTGGTTTATGAGCAAAATCAATAAATACTCTAAAATTACGATCTGTTACTACTTCCTCCATTCGACCAGATATACCTTTAAATTGAGCAATTGAATTTTTAATGACATCTGATCTTATACCTATGGTTTTTGTCGCAGCATACGCAGCCAAACTATTGTATAAATTATATTTTCCAAAAAGATTTAACTTCAGTCTAGTATTTTTGGGTGTATAATTTGCAGCTTTATTTATAGCGAATGTCACGATTTTTCCTTTTCCCCGTTCTTTTAAAAAATCAAAATTAGGATCGTCGGCAGGCAAAATGCTATATTTTACACCCCGAAGAATTTTTACCTTAACATCTCTATAGTTTATAAGAGTTCTATGATAGTCTAAATGCTCATGAGAAATATTTGTAATAACACCCAAATCTATTGAAGTTCCGAACACTCTATTCTGATCCAAAGAATGAGAAGTCACCTCCAAAACAAAATATTTGCTACCGCCATCAAGAGCTTTCCGCATCAACTTCTGCAAAACCCAGGGTGATGGCGTAGTGACATGAAATCCAGTATCATAAGAAACATTATTAATTTTGGCTTCAATTGTAGAAATTAGGGATACTTTAACATGTGCTTTTCTCAAAATTTCGTAAATCAGGTGCGCGGTAGTGGTTTTCCCATCAGTTCCTGTAATTCCTATAACTGTCATATATCGACCAGGGAAGCGGTAGTAGATGCAAGCTAGCAATGCAGAAAGTAAATGGAGTCGATTCTTAATAAAGCGCATCATAAATGGAATATAAAACTTAATTATAGCAGAATCTAATCAGATGGGGAAATTCCCAGATATGAAAAAAGCTCAGCAGCTATAGAAAAGAAAATTGGGGCCGCTGTCTCTGAACCCCAAGGAGATGTTGATGGCTCACTGATAGTCACTAACATTACAAATCTCGGTTTGTCTACTGGGGCAAAACCTACAAATGAAGCAATCGTCTTTTCTGTATCATAATGACCAGCAATTGGTATTTGAGCTGTGCCAGTTTTCCCCGCAATCCGAAAGCCGGGTGGTTTGATTCTACTTGTCTCCCCGTTATCTACTGCTGAAACCATCATCTCGGCAACTATTCTTGTCACTTCAGGTTTAAAAACGATTCTTTCAACTTTAGGAGAAGTATAGATAATTTTTCCATCATTTGTTTTAATGCTTTTTACTACATGCGGTTCCAGAAGTCTCCCTCCACTGGCTATTGCTCCTACCGCACGAACCATTTGCAGTGGTGTAACAGCGATTCCCTGCCCAAATGAAGCTGTAGCAAAATCTATATCATACCATTTACTCTTTGACCGGAGAGGTGGTGTAGCTTCCTCTTGTAAATCAATCCCAGTCAAATCTCCAAAATCGAGTCTTTCAAGATAATTTAAGAATAGATCTTTTCCTAGTTTACTCCCAACAAAAACCATTCCTACGTTAGATGAATATTGCAAAATTTCAGATAGAGTTATTTCTCCATGATATTTCTTATTCCAGGTATTAATAGTGTAATCTTTTATTTCAACAGGTCCTTCCTCATTATATTTAGTCTCAGGAGTAACTTTTCCTTCGTTCAATGCTGAAGCCATGATGAGTGTTTTAAAAGTCGAACCAGGTTCATAAGAAAGAGAGATTGCTGGATTTTTATAAAATTCTGTCGGAAACTGGGAAAATATTGCAGGATCATAAGAAGGCAAGGATGCCATAGCTAAAATCCCACCGCTTTCTGGATCAAACACTACTGCCGAACCCCCTTTTGCTTTAAAACGTTCGACTCCCTCACGTAATTTAGTTTCCACAATATATTGAATTGTCTTATCTAAATAAAGAGTCAAATCTCTCCCATTTTCTGCCGGAATTTTTGTTAATTCACCAGCAAGAATCGGATTTCCAAATGCATCTGTTTCCTGATGTACGACTCCATTCCTTCCCCGTAATTGTTCATCATAATAACCTTCCAGCCCGAAATAGCCTTGGTCTTCTCCTTTAGCATTTTTCCCGACAAATCCGAGCATATGTGCGGCCATCGAAGCTTCGGGATAATATCGTTTATCTTCTTCTGTAAAGACAACTCCAGAGAGTTGCTTACTTTCAATTCTCTCTTTAACTTCCTCATCTAACTTATGGGCTATTGGAATCCATAATAGCGACTCTTTAATTTGAGCTGAAATTGAGGATGGGTCAGTGTCTAATTCTTTAGAAAGAAAAGAGATTGTCTTTTCCCGATCCGAAATCTTGTATGGTTCTAAATATATTCCATATGCTGTCTGATTGATTACTAAAGGACTACCATCTGAAGCCAAAATCTTACCCCGTTGTGCTGGAATTGTAAGAGTCACTAATCGTTGCTTTTCTGCAAGTCCTCCTAAGCGATCAGATGATGCTATTTGCCATAAAAATAGTCGGATGATGATAAGACAAAAGATTAAGAAAAAAAGAAAAAAAATGAAATTCATTCGCCTGGCCATATCATAGAGGCTGGGGTGAATATGCAAAACGCAGCGGTGTAGTAAGAGAAAGAACAGAAGTATTTTTAAATAAACCCAAATCTTGTGCTCTTGTAGAAATTGCTATTCGAGATGTTGATGAGGCTATTTTTTGACTTAATTTATCATTTTCTTTTTCAACCTCTTCTACTTTACGAGTTATGAAGGTCAGTTTTTCACCCGTCGTTGAATACTGATTTAGCAGCATTACCTGAATAGCGGAAACTACCGTAAGTAAAATGATAAAAAATATATTTAAAAAAGTTTTTTTTCCTTCTCTCATAACTTTTGTGCAATTCTTAGTTTGGCCGATCGAGATGCGGAATTTATTTTTATTTCTTCCCAACCCGCCTCAATTGGTGTTTTAGTAACTATATGTAAATAACCCTTACTCTCGCCGTCTTTAAACCTTATTTTGACTAACCTGTCTTCTAAAGAATGAAAACTCAAAACAGCTAATCTTCCTTCTGGTTTTAGTAAATCTATTGCCTGTGATAATCCCTTTTTTAGGTTTTCTAACTCATCGTTAACAACAATACGCAGCGCCTGAAATATCCGGGCAGCCATTTTTCTAAATACACCTAATTTCTGCATATCACTTGCACCAACACTTATGCTGTCGGTTATTTCCCAGAGAAGATCTCGCAACTGATTCGTTCGTAAAATTTTCTTTTTCAAGGAACGGGCGCGAACACAAGCTCGAGCAATTGCCAGAGAATTGAGTTCTTCAGCATATTTAGTAAATATTTCATAAAGCTCCTCAGATGAATATGTATTGACTATATCTGCCGCAGTTGTTTTTATTCTTCTATCCATCCGCATATCTAGCGGTTCATCAACCTTAAACGAAAATCCTCTTCCGGAGTGTTCTAACTGGTAAGTAGACATTCCCAGATCGAACAATACTCCGGCAACTCGGTTAAAACCATATTTATTTGCTATTTTTTTTAAATCAGCAAAATTTCCTTGTTTTAAAAATAAATCCTTGTTAATTTTGAATTTTGTCCCGCCATGGCGGGATTGAATTTTGAGCTTATTTTCAACATACCTAATCGCATTTTCATCAGCATCTATACCTAACACAATTCCACCTCGACGCAAAATCTCATCTGTGAGTCCTCCACCACCAATTGTGGCGTCTATATATTTTTCTTTAGGTTTAACTTTTAGCCCTTCTACTACTTCAGAAAGGAGTACCGACGAGTGAAAAAAGCCGTTTAAAATCATAGGCAGTCTGATTTTAAGAGGTCTTCCTCAACTTCTGCCGGTACTCCTCCCACTTACTTTTTGACCAGATTTCAAAATGATCACCAGCACCAATTATCACCAAATTATCTTTAATTTCGGCAAATTTAAGCATATTTTGCGGAACGACAAATCTTCCCTGAGCGTCCAATTCTACATTAATCGCATCTGAATACATCTTTCTTCTCAAATCTCGACCATCTTTGTCTGAAAAAAGCGGTCTGGCAAGCTCAGATTTAGTTATTTCCTCCCAAGCTTTTTCGGCAAAACCAAAAATGCATTCCTCAAATCCGACAGTTAAAATTAGTCTGTCACTACATAACCCTTCTCTTATCTTCTTAGGAAGAGCAATTCTTCCTTTATCCATTAAGTTAGGTTCAAAAGTGCCTAAAAACATATTTTCTCCACTTTCCACCAATTTATGCCACTTTTCACCATCATGCTACGAAAAACGCCATCTGTCAAGGGGTCAAATAGGAGTATAAAACGCTATCTATAGGGTATAGTAAGGAGTCTAATACGGAGTTTTTTGTCTATTTTTTCCCTAATATCACTATCACATCATATTTATCCTCCGCATCAAGAGTTTCGACGGTTGATGTATCAAACTTATCTTTTAGATCAGAAGATAAAAGGGGTAAATAATTCTTTTTAGAATCTTTGACTTTGATTATTGTTTTTTCATAATTATCTTTATCTGCATTTGATTTAGCTATATTTTTATATCCTTTACTCTCTAGAAAATCTGCTGTTTCTTTTGCATATCCTGTTTTATCTGTTCCGTTTTGGATGGAGACTTTAAGATCTCCCCGTTTTAGTTTTGAATCAATAGTTGGGGTAGGAGTTATTGTCGGTTCGATTGTTGGAATAGGAGTGGGAGAAGGAGTAGCACTGATAAAGGGAAGTTGTATATTTGCCCCTTTATTTAACGCTATCAATAACCCAATAATTATTACAACAGTGGCGATAAAAGATAAAATCATTACTAATATATTATTATTAAAAAGGCGCATAAGACCTAATTTTTTCTGTTCTACTATCTGTTCAGAAATCATTTGCTTTTCATAAGTTGCACTAGGTTTAATATTCTCAGCTTCAGTATCACTTTTGACTTGAAGAGACGTCTTCTCTATTTCTTCCCCAACAATTTTTTCATCTGACATAGGAAGTACCTCCTTAATTTGAGCCAAATCTTTGGCAAAATTTGGTGGTGACTTGCTTTGAGCCAGTATTATTGCACCTAAACAATTAACAAATAACATTTTTGGTATGCCTCCAGTATCTATATCAATCTTGGTTTTTAACACCAATGTATCAATCAATTCTCCCATTTTGACCACAGGAACCTGAATTTCGTCTGTGATTTCTTTAATAGGAATTTCTAACGATCCTTCTCCACCAATTAGCAATTTAGATATTTTTAGGTTCCTTTCCTCTTCCACTTTTCTGACAAGATTCTGCACTTCGGAAATTATGGATTTACTCCCGATTTTTTTATCCCCGGCCTCTATCGGACTGTACTCATCGTAGAGAAAATATTCTATTGTTTTTTTCTCTAGGTTACAGTAAAGTATTTTTTCATCTCGGGTAATTTCAGATCTCAAAAGTTCAAACAAACTTAAAGATCTAGAGGAAATAAAAACTAAATGTAAATCTACTTGTTTTAAAAGATTGGCAAAATGAAGTATAGTATTTTTCGACATTGCAGTATAGAAATATTCTTTTCCCCCATCTTTATTTGTAAATATTTTATAAAAATTTTCTAACTCTGCCGGATCATAAGGAAGAGCCTTCTTTACTTCCTGAAGTATTACTTCCGTAGAATCAACATTTTCTCCTGCGATAGCTTTAGATTTATATGTAAAAACTTGTTTGTCGGAAACCACAACTGCAATATTCTTATCTCTTATTGCTTTGGGATAACCAGAATCAGAAATTGTTTTTAGTTCTGCTAAAAATTTATCTTTCGCAACAATCAGTCCATTGACAATCATTCCTTCAGTGATTGCTTTTCGAGAACATGCCTTAACCTTTTCACCGCCTACTATACCTTTACTTGTTTGAACCATTTCAATTGAGTAATCGCTTAAATTCAAATAAAGCATATAATAAGATTACCAGGAAGTAACTATGATTGCAACAGATGAAACTTTTTTTCTGAAGCAATTAAGAATTGTTGTCCGTGACCAGGATAAATAGTAGTATCAGCAGGCAATTGGAAAATTTTTAGTAAAGACTTGTTTAAATCTTCATTATTACTATAGGAAAAATCGGTTCTGCCTCTACCTCCTTCTGCAAAAATCAAATCTCCAGTAAAAAGAATCCTGTCTTTTTTGTAATAGAGACAGATACTTCCTGGTGTGTGACCGGGAGTTTCCATAATTATGAGAGTATTCTTACCGATTTTTAACTCTTTTGTCGGATAAAGATAACCATCAACTCCCGGGGGAGAATCAACATTTAGTCCTAAAAAATGTCTGGCTGAAGATTGCATATTTTTAACCAGAAATTCATCATTCTTATGTATTTTGAAAGTAATCTTATAGGCTAATTTTAATTCTGCTGTTGCCAGAATGTGATCAAAGTGGCCATGAGTAGCAACAATTTCTTGAGGTATACATTTCTTATCGGCAATAATTCTTTCAATATAATCTGCATCATCACCGGGATCAATTATTAGAGAACGAAGAGACTCTCTGTCAATTACAAGATAACAATTTGTGGCTAGTTGACCGACTGGAAGGACGATAACCTCTAGCATATTCAGAGAGAATAAGTTTTTCGAAATATGCTGGAAGAAGAAGGTGTATTAAATCTAAGAGATAAATCAATTTCTGTTACCCCTTCGTCATAAGTACATTTTCCACCCGTACTACATGACCCTAAAGTCAAATCATCTCGGGTTATCTCTTTTTCTCCTTTAAGTTTGATAATCCCGTTGACACCTCGGACTAATCCTGCTCCTGTCGTATAAGTCATCTCATATTCAATAGATTGAATATCTGTGGTCAATCCTTTTATCGTTAAAACAACTGCTTTTCTATCAGGCCTTGGAGAAAGAGCTACCGTTATATTGTCTGAAATAGTTGGCAAAATCACAGAAGGTGTAGGAGTAATATCCCCAATTTCCTGTTTCTGTGAAAATTGAAACCTCAATATTAAAAATGCGACTATAATTATAACTATAATTAAAGCTATAATGATCAACTTTTTCACATTGTTAACCCGATAATTTTTCGGAGATATAGGTAATAAGACGATTAATTTTTATTCTTTCCTGTTTAGTCGAATCCCTGTCTCGAACCGTTACTGTCTCATCTTTAAGTGAATCATAATCAACTGTAATACACCAAGGAGTCCCTATCTCATCTTGAGCATAATACCTTTTGCCAATATTGCCTCTGTCATCCCATGAAACCGTAAAGTGCGGTTTCAACATTTCATAAGTCTTTCTTGCTAAATCCACTAATTCATGTTTATTGGCAACTAAAGGAAAGACAGCTAATTTTATAGGGGCAAGCTTTGGATGAAGTTTAAGCACTACTCTTTTTCCGTCTTCAAAATAAGCATCAATTAAAAATGCCAATGTGGCACGATCGCTTCCGGCTGATGGCTCAATTACATATGGTATGTATGATTTTTTATTTTCCTCATCATAATAAGACAAATCACGACCTGAATATTTTTGATGTTGAGATAGATCAAAATTAGTCCTATTAGCAATACCTTCTAGCTCTCCCCAACCCCAAGAATAGAGATATTCAACGTCATATGTTGCTTTGGAATAATGAGAGAGCTCTTTTTTTGAGTGTTCTCTTAATTTCAAATGTTTCTTATCGATACCATATTTCTGATACCAATTAATTCTCTGGTCTAACCAATATTTATGCCATTTTTCGTCAGTTCCGGGTTCTACAAAAAACTCAATCTCCATCTGTTCAAATTCCCGAGTGCGGAAAGTAAAATTACCAGGAGTAATCTCATTTCTAAATGCTTTGCCTATTTGGGCAATTCCAAAAGGAATTTTTTTACTATAGGCAGAAAGTATTGTTTTAAAATCTATGAAAATTCCCTGAGCAGTTTCTGGCCTAAGATAGATAAGTGAAGCTGTATCTTCCGTCGGACCGATATGAGTTTTAAACATCAGGTTAAATTTTTTTTCCTCTGTTAATTCTCCACTACAAGAAGGACATCTTGGTTTTCCGTCTATGGTTTTCACTTCTCCAAATTTTCCCTCCTTTAGATGATCTGCTCTGAATCTCTGATTACATGATTTGCACTCTATCAGAGGGTCTGTAAACGAAGAAACATGGCCAGAAGCTTCCCAGACTTTGGGATGCAATAGTACTGCACTATCCAGTCCCACAATATCATCACGTCTTAAGACATTCTCCTCCCACCATAAACTTTTTACATTATTTTTTAGAAGTACACCATAATGTCCATAATCATAAATGGAACCTACCCCTCCATAGATTTCACTTGCTGGGAAGATGAATCCCCGCCTTTTACAAAGAGATACAATTTTTTCCATTAAATCCATGATTGTTTATTTTATCACATTTAAAATTATATTCGTATAGATTTATATTATCTAATCTTTAGTAAAAGACTATTACTTTTTAGATCTCTTTCCATAACCGTCTTTAAAAATTGATTTAAATTTTCTCCCGAAAGCACTTTGTCTCTTGGTAGATATCCTGATTCCCAAAGTAGCTGAAGAGTAAAATTATCTACGATCTTTTGGGAATTAATCGTTTCTTTACCATCTAGTTGTTTTAAGGTCGATAAAAGAAGAGTAAAAACATTTCCATGCTCTTCTTTCTCCGGACAGAGTCTGTCGATCTCTTCTATAACTTGGAATGTATGAGCTAAAAGGTTTAGATCCGCCCGAAGATGTGAAAAAGAATCTATCGTTTGTACTTCTGTAACAATATCAAAATTTCTCCCGATGGCAATATAGGCTATGATATGATGAAAAAGTTCAAGATGTGGAGCTCTCCTACTTTTAATCTTTCTTATTCCTTTGGCAAGAACTACCAATTTCCCCTGTTTTTTGGTAAAAATAGTGAGGACTTTATCAGCTTCGGCAAAATTAACTCTTTTTATTACAATGCCTTCGATTTTATAAGACCGATACATTTAGAACTTTGCGGAAATATTCTTATCGATAAGGAGTGGAAACTTTTCTATTTGTTTGCCATTATAATTTACTGTGTAATCATCCTGGTCAGTTCCAGGCTGTTTCTGTATCAGAAGCTTATATTCCTCTCCTTTTTTTACCCTAAAAGGGAGAATATATTTCACTTTTACCTCTGATCCTCCCTGGGGTTTAACTGTTAAAAATCCTTCAAAAACTGTTTTTCCCAATTCGTCATAAGTAACAGTCTCCATCTCTGAACCGCTAAAATCGATTAATTTTGATCCTTGAGGCACGTAAACACGTAACCAGTTCCGCAGAATTCCATTGAGGCACAACTGTCCTGCCTCCAAATTACAATTGCTTGCTGGCGCAGGGTTTTTATAATTAATTATTATTTGTTTAGTTATTGTACCATCATTACCTATATTTATATCTTGCTCAACGTTCTCTTTTATAAACATATTTGATTTGGCTCCAGCAAAATTTACATTATTTATCTGAAGATAATCTCCTTCAAATGGCAAAATGTGACCGGCAAAATTTAATGCCTCTATTCCTTGTTGTGCATTCTGATCATGGAAATAAAACAAAACATGCTTTTGTTTGGTTTCATCAAGGAACATTTGAAACAGTCTGCCCCAGTATTGTGACGGTGAAACTCCCAATGCTCTCTGCATTAATTGATACATGAGGACTCCAATAATATCTTTTCTTTCTTCACGAACATAGGCTACGGGACGTGTTGCATAATCCTCCAGTTCATAAATGGCTTTAGGACAGTCACATCGCGGATCATTTTCGGCGCTAAATTTTCTTCCATAGATATTGAATTCACCTAGTATTCGAATACCGCCAACTAAGACATGAGTATCTAAAGCTATTATTCCATCAAACTTGGGGAAATCGGGGACTGATTCGGATAACATCTTTTCGAATTCTTTCATCGAAACAACAAAATCCGGCGAGAGATTACTATCCCGTAGCTCCCAATTAGTCACATTTTTATGATATTTGAGAATAGACGGCGGAGCAGGATAAGATTTTCTTTTTGCCTCATCCAGTTTATAGATGTCTTCCGCTTTTATCACTTGCATTTTCCCCTTCTCTACCTTAAAGATAGCGTAAGCCGTAATGAATCCACCGGTTGCACGCAGCTCGGCATCGTTTTGAAAAAGTATTAGATATGACTTTTGCTCGCGACTACCCAGGAGCTCAGGTATCTTCTTCAAAAGAGGAGTAGCTTCTACAAATAGCTTAGCCGTGTCCTGAAAGATACTTTTTGCTGATATAAGCGTTCCTCTGATCGGTATTGATCCTAATTTTCCAGGATATCTCTGAGGGTCTATTTGGTTAAGCTCATTACCAACGATGGTAATTTTTTGGGCAATTTCATCTATTTTGGGAGTAACTTTATCCAAAGTCTCAACAGCTGTTTTAATTCTTTCATCGGCTGAGCCTGCGACAAAGGTTGATTTCCCTTTAAGTCCTAAAAGATCTGAATAAGGCAAGATTGTAGAAGTTGTAATCTGGCCAGCTTTTACACAAGCAATTCCTGCTTGCACTAAATGCTGTGCGTCAGTAACATAAGCACCAAGAAAAGGAATATATTTTGCCCAAGATAATTTGTCTAATTTCAGCTTTACCTGTTCTATATTGTCTTTTAACTCTGTAAGTTTTACATCCGCTTTATCGATGTCTTGATTTTTAATAGCAGCAAAAGTCTCTTTAGCAACTTGTGCGGTTTTTTGGGTGGATATATACAGATCTTTTCCTGGAATAATTAAAGCTGCCGCCAATATAATTAAAGCCAATAGACCACACATAAATACAATAAATATTACCCTACTTAATTTATGAGATTTGATGCTTTTTGGAGATGGTTTCGCAAGATTAACCTTCTTTACTACTTCTAGATCTATTTTTTGAAAACCTTCTTGCATAAGTTATATTTTCTATACCGCCCCTTTACCTGAAATCATAGCAAAGGGAGTTTTTACCAGAATTTTTATATCATACCATAAGGATCGTTTATTAACATAGTCAGCATCCATAGCAATTCTTTTATCAAAGTTTACTTCAGAACGACCCGAAACTTGCCAATAACCCGTAATACCTGGTTTTATTGAGAGTACTTTCTTAACTAATTTCCGAGTTTTAGGATATTTCTTTTGCTGATTTGTAAGTTCGTCAGGATAGTAAGCTCTAGGACCAATCAGACTCATCTCTCCCTTCAGGACATTTACCAGTTGGGGAATTTCATCTAAAGAATGTTTTCTCATAAATCTGCCTAAATTAGTTACTCGGGGATCATGTTTTAGTTTATAACTATTCCTTTTATATTGTTCGTATAGAGATTTCATTCTTGGATCTTTACGCAGCAATTGATGAGCATGTACAACCATCGATCTGAATTTTAACATTTTAAAAAGTTTACCACTTCTCCCTATCCTCTCAGGAGTATCAGCAAATATCGGACCAGAAGAATCCAATTTTATCGCAACAGCGATTACTAAACAAAGGGGAAAAAAGAGGATCAGCAATATGCCTGCACTAAAAATATCAATAAATCTTTTAATTATCCTATCGTATATTTCGCCTGAAAATATATTCTTAAACATTGTTACAGCTCAAACTAAGTGTTCGTTTTCTGACTCGGATAGATTCTCGACTAACTTTTTGATTTTAGGAACAGAATTTTTATGACAAATAAGAACTACATCATTCGTATTTATTACGAGATAACCATTAAGATCGATTGTTACTACCATTTGTTTTGTATAATTATATACTAGACTATCCCGGCAATCTGTGACTAGTACTTTCCCTTGAATTACATTCTGCGAAGGTGTTGCTTGCAGTGCTTCTTTCAGAGCTTCCCAAGCTCCTACATCACTCCAACCTAAATTTTCAGAAACAACTAGAGCATCTTCTGGTGAAATCTTCTCCAAGATTGCATTATCAAAAGAAATCTTTGGTAAAGTCGTATAAAGTTTGTGCAACTGTGATTTGTAATTATCTTTTCCAATAGCTTTTGCTATTTCGCTGAGAACTTTATACATTTCTGGTTGATGAATTTTAAACAAATTCCAAAGAAATGCTGGAGTAGTAACAAAATAACCAACATTCCATGAATAATGTCCATCATGAAAAAAATTCTCTGCTGTTTTTAAATCAGGACGATAATTAAATTTCTCAAATGAGAAAAAGTCTATTCCGCTTTTGTTGAATACTACCTTGCCAAACTTAATCCAACCTAAGTTTTGACTGGCAAATCGAGGTCGTTGTCCTATAAAAATTATTTTATTTTTATGCTGGGCTATCGTTTTGGCACATATTGTTAGAATCCGCCTAAATAAATCATCTTGTCGGATAATATGATCACTCCAAAGGATAATTATTGGTATATTAGAAAATTTTTTAAGCAAGGTTGCTGTAGCCAATCCTACCGCAGGACCAACATCTCTTGCTTCAGGTTCACTAATAATATTAGAAATTGGAAGCGTCTTAAGTTGCTTATTTACTACCGAAACGTACCTCTCTCCTGTGGCAACATATATATCTTTCCAATCTATATCGGGTAACAGTCTTTCGGTAGCTAATTGTAAAGTTGATTTGTCTCCAATAACTTTCTCAAATTGTTTTGGAGAACTACGACGGGATAGGGGCCAAAGCCTGGTTCCTACTCCTCCAGCAAAAATGATTGCTTTCATAATAATTTAAACGGCAATTTTGATAATAACAACAAAGTTTCTCATCTGTCAAATCACCAGAGATGAATTCGATTAAAATTTAAGAATAATATATTTTATTATATATCTTAAGAGTTTCTTGAGCAGTCTTCTTCCAACTAAAATCGTTTATCCTTTTTTGTCCGGCTTTAATTCTTTTTTGATACTCTTCCGGTTTCAAACACAATGCTTTTATTATCTTTCTTGCTATATCACCTTCATCGTAAGGATTAAAGTAAATAATTATATCTCCCCATATTTCTCTAAAAACCGGAATGTCAGAAACTACGGGTAATTTGGCACATGCCAATGCTTCAAGATTAGGCAGCCCAAATCCCTCCATAAGTGAAGGAAAGACCAAACAACTGGCGTTACTATAAAGATTAACAAGCTGGCTATTGTGAGCGTTACCAAAAAAGATTACATCCTTCTCCAGATTTAATCGTTTAACTAGTTTTTTCAGTCTTGGATAGAAAAATGAATCATCTCCAGCCAGTATCAATCTCAAATCTAACTTTCTCTTTTTGATTATTTTGAAAGCATGTATTAGTCGATCTAAATTCTTATGTGGATAGGCATTACCAACATAAAGAATATAAGGGAAAGAATAGTAATTTATGACTTTTTGTTTTTCAATAATTTTATTAAAATCTTTGTCAAGAGCATCATAAGTTATGATAATTCGATCTGAAGGAACTTGATAATGTGACATTACTTCCTTTTTTGTAGTTTTAGAAATGGCAGCAATGGCTGAAGCTCTCTTCATTCCTAATTTAAGGGAAAACTTATATCCTAATCTTTTAATTTTATAAATTATTGGGGAAAGGGTACTTGATTTACCTGTATCAAAGTGATCAATAATTAAATCATGTACAGTTAGAAGATATTTTTTAGGATAAAGAATAGGAACATTGAAATAAGGGAAGTGAGCTATATCTAAATTATCTTTCAAAAATTTATATGGTATATGTAACTGTTCCTTAAGAGTGTGCCATTTTATATCTAATATTTTCTTTCTCCATCTATTATTAGGAGGTATGAACTTTCCGAATTCTTCTTTCCTCAAATACACAATATAATCATTTTTTTGATCTAGAGATGAAAGCTCGGAGATTATATTTTGTAAATATCTACCAACTCCAGTCTGTGCATATAATCTGGCATCTATTCCAATTCGCATAAAAGTATGTCAGTAATATCTTAATAAATTTAAAAATTCTTTCAGTCTTATTCCCGCCATCACCAAAGAGGTTATAATCGAAGGATATATACCTCGATAATGCTTTTCATAAAAGATTCTCATTACTTCAAATCTAGATCGAGCTGCCAAAATCTGAGTTTTTCTATCAGCCGTAGAAATTTCCCGGGAATGATCCTTAATCCCTCCAGAAACTCCCTTATAATGTAAAATCTTTACTTTGGGAATATACATAATTTTCCACCCTGCTTTTTTTACGCGATAACAAAAATCAATATCTTCTCCGTACCAAAAATAATCTTCATCGAGCCAAGATACATCTTCACCTGTTCTCTTTCTTATCAACATAAATGCACCTGCACAACTATCTATCTCATGAATCTGATTTAAATCCTTAAAACCGAGATGATAACCATCAAAAAAAATACTTTCAGGAAATAATTTTGCCAGTCCCAAAAAATGACAAAATGCATTCCAAGGAGTAGGGAAACCCCGATGAGAGGCATCATCAAGAGTACCGTTGGGTAGCTCTACTCGACAGGTGGTAATACCAACTGAGGCATTTTTATCCATGAAACTGACTACTTCTATTAAAGTGTCATTATCTACAATAGTATCTGGATTCAGAAGTAATATATAATTTCCATTTGCCTGTCTTATACCCTGATTATTTGCTTTGGCAAAACCAACATTTTTCTTATTTTGTATCAATTTAATATTTGGAAAATTTTTTTTCAATAAACTAACAGAATCATCTTTGGAATCATTATCTACTACAATTATCTCCAACTGTGACCTTGGAAAATTACTCTGATAGATAGACTTAAGACATTTATCTATAAATCTATAAGTATTAAAGTTTACAATAATAATGGAAAGTTCAATGTTTTTTTTCATAAGTTGCTTTTTGATAGATTTGATCAAGATTAGAAGCGATGGTTTTCCAATTAAATCTTTTTTCCACCAATCTTCTACCATTTATAACTAGAGTTCTATATAAAGATGAATTGGTGAGCAATCGAACTGTTTCTTTGGCTAATTCGGCAGATTTCTCACTAATCAGTGCTTCTTGACCGTGTATAGCACCTAATCCTTCAATTCCGGTAGGTGTAGTTACTACAGGTACACCTGCCGCCATAGCTTCAAGGATTTTATACCTGGTTCCGCCAGGCCCATATATTGGAGCCAGTAGTACATCAGCAGATCTGTAAACATCTCTAATGTCAGAAATATCTGATGAGATACGAATTGAGGATGAGGCATAGTGTAATATCTTTTGAGTAGGAAATCGTCCTACTATCCAAAGCTTTGCTTTTGGCAGTACTTTTTTTATCTCTGGCCATATTTCTTCTATCAGAATGGTTACTGCCTCTCTATTTTGTAACCATTTGAAATTTCCTACAAATAGTATAGTTTTATCTTTCTTTTTTCTCTCTATATTCTTTTGAGTAAAAAATTCTGTATCAACTCCATTAGGTACCAGGTCAACAGGAAGAGATGGCACAAACTTTTGCATCACATTCTTATCTGCCTCTGACATAGCCACAACTCTGGAAGCTTTTGACCAAAATCTTTTTTCCCAGAAACGGATTTTGGCGACATCGAAATTCATTATTAATTTAAATGGCAAAAATTTAATCGATTCAGTGTAATGCTGGTAGACAAGATATTCTATTGTCTGTTCCACCAGAATTGTGGGAATTTTATTTGGCGGAATATTCGGCATGACATAAAATGTTTCTGCATGGATTAAGTCAAAATGTTCCTTTTCTATAGCTTTAGCTATTTCTGTCCTTAAACTTTTTTTAAGATACATGCATACCACCAGCGGATAAACTGAAATTGCCGAGAGAAACAAACTGGTAATAGACCAGGGAGGGCGTTTCACAAAAACTTTCACATCAACGCAGAATTTTTTAAGACTTACTATATACTTTTTTTCTTTTTCGCTTCGAATAAAAGAAAATAAGGTGATCTGGTGTTTTTTTGATAAATTCTTTAAAAGATTAAAACTTCTGATTTGTCCCCCAGAATATAAAGGGTACGGCAGATATGGAGTGAGCATGAGTATTTTCATAATTGTGGGGAAATTATTTTGGAAGCTCCTGATCTTTTACAAGTTGGATAATAACGTATTTATCGGTTAACTCGACTAATTTAAATCTTCGTTTATCCTCTTTCTCCAGGGTTGCTTCTTTAATGAGTTGTTTTGTTAAATCATCGAAATTTACACTGATATAATACTGTGCTCCTTGAGCAATCATTTTATCAATTGGCTCTTGCATTATTGGCCAACCACTTCTTCCTGTTTGATAAAGAAAAGCCGTATCACCATTATATGGAGCAATAACTAGCGACTTTTCCGGAATATACTTTTCTGCCGCTCTTCCTGCTTCCACAATTTCTGGATGATTAATATTATAAAAATCACGAATATGATACCAACCAAACATTTCAGTAAATAATAAGATAATCACCAGTATACAAATAACAAGAATTTTAGATGTTATTTTTCCTAAAATGTCAATAAAAAAGATCACTCCTTTTGCCATAAAAATTACTATAATAGGAATTGTAAGTATCTGGTAATAATCGTGTCGTACATTACCGGTGGCAATGACTGTCAAATAGGCAATTATCCCTACCCCCCACCAGAAAAATAGTAACTTCTCTCTCTTGACAGGCGCTAATATACCTAAAATTAGAAGTGGTAATCCCCAATAACCTAAGATTAATCTAACCAGTCTGTCAGCAAATAGCCAATAAAAGAAGGCACCTTTAAAGCGAATCCCATCGCCATTGAGAAGCCAAAGTGAAGCCGGAACACCTTCCGGGTAATGACTAATCCACCATCTCCACCAGATAAAGGGCAATAACCCAATAACCCAATAACCCAATAACCCAATAATAGACCTGATAGATATTCCCAGATTTTTTATCCAAAGATATGCCATAGGTAAGAATAAGAAAATGGCAAAAGGTTTGATTAAAAGCGAGGAGGCGGTAAATACAAGAGACAAAAGTAAATAAAAAAATATTTTAATTTTGGTTTGTCCCGCCGCAGCGGGATCCCGCATTTGCGGTGATATATTTAATATTTCTTCTAACCACTTATCAAAAAAATAAATCATTCCAAGCGAAGTAAAAACTAGGAATGGCTCAGGTAGGATAACCCGGGTGTAAAAGATATTAAAAGGAAGAATAGCATAAAAAGTTGCACAGATAACAGCTTCTTTCCTGCCAAGATATTTTCTGACGATCAAAAATAGAAAAATTATAGATCCTAATGCGGCAAATATCGAAGTTAGTCTTTGTGAAATTTCAATAGTGAAACCTACAAAGATTTTATCTATGGCTACACTGGCAATATTATATAAGGGAAATTCTACAAAGCGAAGTCCTCTGGGATTATCCATTCCTGAGGCAACATTTGATAGATCATCATAGGTTGGATAGAGAATATTGATCCCATGTTTAACATAGTTTCTGGTAACAGAAGACGTGTCTGCTTGTCGCCATGAATGCCAGTCAGCTAGTGGAGTATTAATCTTGTATAAGCGTACCGTAAAAGCTAAAATTAAAATAATTAATAAAAAGAAAAGATCACTTCTGATAAATTTACTAATTTTTTGTCTCCAGTTTTTAAACTGCTCTTTTAAATCAGGAATTACTGGTAATGGTACTTTGTCTTTCCTACTTTTTTTGACCAATTCGAGACTTGCTAATGTAAATCCTGAAATAGCCCAAAAGGAAAAAGCTACTTTAGACGATTCAAAAACATCAATATAGACAGCGTTTATCAGTAGTCCAAATATCAAACCGGCAAGGCCTACTGCAATGCTAAATAAAATTGGATCGCGGATAATACTTAAATTCCGCCATATAATAAATATTAGAAAGATCAAAGTTCCGAAAAAAGTGATAAATCCCAAAATACCTGTTTCTCCTAAGTTCCTTAAATAATCATTGTCAGTCGACTCAGCTTCGGTAAATTGATTCTGTTGAAGTTTGTTTAATGTGGAATAACCGCTTCCCAGTATAGGATTTCTTAAGAAACCTCTCCAGGCCATAGGCCATAAAGCATCAAATCTAATTGCTGTAGACAAATCGTACAGAAAAGCCGTTTTGGAATAGGTACGAGGTATGGCGGCAATAGATGCACTTCCGCTCCCTTGCGGAACCATTAGAGGAATATCCTGATAAACATCACTTGGACGAAGTGGGGTAGGTGGTTGATCACTTTTGGCGGTAATAAGAGCGAGTGCTGCCTGTGGATTATTTTCTAAAAAAAGTGCTTTTTCTCCAGGAGGTCTCCCTATGGGAGAAAAAACTAATGACTTGATACCCGAAACTCTTTCGTCGATTCTTAGTAATTTAGTAAATCGCTCCGATAAATCACCAAAAGTAAGCATGACTGCTATTGATAAAATAATTACTATCAACCATCGAGAGGCTGACCAACCGATACCTTTTTTAAAAGACCAGAAGAAAAGCATCAAAGTCACTCCTCCTAGATAGGCAAGGAAAGAAGTTCGTGAGGCAGTCAAAATAAGTGTCCAAAATGCAAAAGCCAAGATGATAAAAATCAGTATCTTACTAAAAAATCGTTTAACAGCAAAAAACATGCTCCATAACATAACCAGTGCCATCATAATATATGCTGCCAGATCATAATGACCGCCAAATGTGGAAAGTACTCTTGCGTGCTCAGTTAGATATAACATCCAACCTTTGGAGAATTCCCTATTCATCGTAGAGAAGGCAGGCCAATAAAGGTATTTTTGTCCAAATCCATAAATTGTTACTCCTAAAATAGTCCCCACTAGCAGTCCTAAATAAATTTTAATGAGTTTAAGGTTTCTTACAGTGGAATAAAAAACAAAGAACAGAGAGAAATACTCAATTCGACGTAAATAATGCAAAAATATCTTTTGTATATGAATTTTTTCCAAAGGTACAGTATGAAGAATAAATATTGCCGAAATTATTGATAATATCCCAACAATAAGATAAGCAATTATCGGTTTGAGAAGAGGATTTTCACTTAATTTGGTCTTTCCACGCACAACCCAAATTATCCAAAGTAAAACTACAAAGCCAACAACGAAATCCTCCAGTCTCACTCGGACAATATAACCCGGCAATGCCTCAAATAGCGGTAATTTTGGATAAAGCGGGATGAAAATAAGCAAGAATCCGGCTAATACTGATAGGATATTCTCATCCAGCCATCTTAAGAGTTTCAACATAAAGAGCAGCCTTCTTGGGGTTCCTGTCAATTATATCAAATATAATAACGCGTAGCAAAGCCCCAAATGTTAATATTATATTTAATAAAATTAATTCTATAGAAGTTTTATATTTCTTATAGAAATATTTCATCGTCGAGAACTCTTGAATTATTCCTGATAATTCTCCTTCTCCTGATGCTCCTTTTGAGTGATATATAACCGCAAGTGGCGTATAAATAATTTTATAACCTGCCTTTTTAATCCGATAACACCAATCAACTTCTTCTCCGTACATAAATATTTTCTCATCTAAAAAACCTGCTTTTAATACTGCGCTCTTTTTTACCAGCATAGCTGCTCCACTTACCCAATCTACTTGTTGAAACCTATGATAACTTTTTTCATTCTCCAAATGATAAGGTTCCAAAACTCTCGACAAAATAGGTAAATCATCAATAAAAGTCATCCAGAAGAATACCTTAAGAAGACTTGGGAAGAAACCTATCGAAGGTTGTAATGTTTTGTCAAAATTTAATAATTTTCCACCCACGACTCCAATCTCTTTCTCTTTTTTGGCTGCTTTTAACAACTGGGCTAAAGCAGTTTTTGTAACTTGAGTATCACTATTTAAAAGAAGGATATATTCTCCAAAAGCGTCTTTTAGGCCTTGATTATTTGCCTTGGCAAAACCCATATTACGACTATTGCATATAAGTTTTACTTTCGGATATTTTTTCCTTACCACCTGGCAACTGTCATCATCTGAGGCATTGTCGACAACTATTATTTCTGAATCTTTCTCCAGTTTCCCAAAAGATAGAGCTTTATAAACAGATTGGAGACACTTCTGAAGAAGCAAAGAAGTGTTGTAGCTTGTAATAACAATACTAAGTTCCATTTAATTTTGATTAAATAGCGGATAAAATATTAAAAAATTATTGAAATAGTCTAGCTCTTCCTAATTTGTAATGAGGATTTTTATTTTGGCGTTCACCTATTTTTTGTGCCGGTATGCCACCGACAATAGTAAAGGGCTCAACATCTTTTGTGACTACTGCGCCTGCGGCAACTACTGCACCTTTACCAATTTTGACACCCGGCAAGATAATAGCTCTAGGCCCAATAAATACATAATCTTTTATTATAACTTTCTCTTCCACTGCATGAAAATCATTTGCTTCTATATCATGTTGTGAATTATAGATTAATACCTGCGAGGCAATATCGACATGATCCCCAATAGTCAATTCTCCCCTCCCATCCAGAAATGCATGATCACCAATAATAGTATCTTTACCGATCTTGATATTGCCTGGATTGAAAAAGTTGCACCACATGTGTATTCGCGCTCCCTCTCCTATCTGTATACCTGCCAATTTATAGGATAGAAGTCGGACTGTATGAACTGGAATATGACCAATCCATCGAAGAAGCATTAGCTCAAAATCTAGCCAATAATTAAATAGTCTATTAGCCATCTTTGACTGAGTCTCATCGAGACTTAACTCTTTTCCCATTCGATTCTTTAATCTCAACATATTTAATCAATAAGATTATCTAATATTTTTTCAGCTGTTTTTTGCCAAGAAAACCTTTGTGCTTGAATAAGACCTAATTTTACCAGATTTTCTCTCTCTTTGCCAGAAAGCTCTAGAGCTTTATTAAGCGCCAAATATATAGATTCACTACTTTTGGGATCTTCGATATATATAGCGGCCTTGCCACATACTTCAGGAAGACTACTTATTCTACTGACGACGACTGGTATTCCTACTGCCATTGCCTCAAGTACTGGTATTCCAAAACCCTCATAGAGTGAAGGCAAAACAAATGCTTTAGCTCCACCCATCAGGTATGGGATTTCTTCCTCTGGTATATATCCGGTGATTATAACTTCTTTATCCAAATTTAATTCTTTAATTTTCTGAAAAAACTCTTCCTGCATCCAACCACCACGTCCCTCATTAATCATTCCGCAGATTACCAGTTTTAAACGATCCTCCCTTTTTATAGCTTTACGATCCAGGATTGTAAAAGCTTCTATAAGCCTTGCTACATTCTTCCTCGGTTGTATCGTCCCTACAAATAAAATATACTCCCCATCAATCTTATATTTATTTTTAATATTTTCTAAGTATTTTTTATTTTTTATATTTGATATTTTATATTTATCACCATCATATCCCGGATAAGCCACCACTACTTTATCATCAGGCAATTTATAATAATCAACAATTTCTTTTTTGCTAAATTCAGAAATGGTAATAATTTTTTTAGCCCGCTTGACACTATAACTGGTCCAATTCTTCAGTTGATATAAATCCCTTTTGACAAACAGATCAGGAAAATGGATAAAAGAGAGATCAAATATAGTTATTACTGTGGGTATAGGTGAAAATCTTGGCGCATAATGGTTGGGGGAGTAAAAAATATCAGGTATCGTACCAGTCAATTTTTCTTGCCATAATTTAAACGGTAAACCCACTTGCGTCCAGAGTTTTTTGGGTCCGACTATTTTATATTGCCAGTTCTCACTCTCAATCGGTAAATCATCCAGTGGTTTATCCTTCAAATAGATCTTGAATTTTATCTTGCTCGAGGAGGAATTAATTTTTTTGAATTGCTGCAGTAATTCGAATGCATAAACCCCGCTTCCCACTCTTATCTTTTGATTTGCTTCATTGCCGTCTATACCGATTAGCATAGAATCATTGCTTTGCAACTTTTTCATAAATATCTTTAATTTCTCTAGCTGCTTTTCCCCAATTGAATTTTTCCACCTGTTCTTTTCCTCTTTTAATTAGTTCAGTCCGAAGTTCCTTATCAACCATAATCTTTGTCATTTTTACAGCAATATCATCCTCCATCTCTGGATCAACCAATAAAGAGGCACTACCTGCTACTTCTTTTAGGCTTCCACGATTTGAAGTAATAACAGGAGTTCCACAAGCCATAGCCTCAATAACCGGCAATCCAAAACCTTCATAAAGCGAAGGGTAAATAAAAAAAATGGCGCCGGAATAAATTGCCGGTAAATCCTTTTTATCTACATAATCTAATGAGTGAACCGAGTTCGTTAATTTCAGCTGTCTACCCCAACCGTATTTTCCCACTAAAACTAATTCAATAGGCCTCCTTAATGCATTAATTAATGGATGTTTTAAAAAAAGCTTATAAGCTGAAATCACTCTGTGTAGATTTTTTCTGGGTTCATTAGTTCCAACGAATAAAATATAATCATTCCCGATTCTATACTTCTGTCTTATCCTAATAATTTCTTCTTCATTCTGGTTTTTATATATTTCCTCTATACCTGGATAAACAACAGCAATCCTTTCCGTACTGATGTGAAGAATATTTACTATATCTTTCTTCGTCGCAAAAGAATCAGACAAAATTTGATCACACTCCTTTTTTACCCAATATAATCTCCTTTTTTGTGTCGCCACAATCTCTGGGTGAGAGATCTCTGGATATTTGTATATAACCAGATCATGAATAGTTGTTATTTTTTTAGCTGCGATCGGCGGTTGAATCCAATCCGAGGAATGAAAAATGTCTACTTTACCAATTATTTTATCTAAATCGATTATATGTAATCTATTCCATAGAACTTTCCCGATGGTCTGAGGAATAGGTAAAAATTTGCACTCCGCATTTTTATATGTTTTTTTAATTTCAGTAAAATATTTAGACAATACTTGGTATTTTCTTCCAGAAATCCCAAATAAAATATATTCATTTTCACGATCGACAGATAGCAAATTACGTACTAACTGGTCAGTATAAGATGCAATACCTGTTCCTTCGTAGACTATTTGAGATATATCAATTGCTATTTTCATAACTTTTGGTAATCATAAATAAATCCTACACCCGGAAAATCATTTATTTTTTTTACTGTGAATTTTCTATTTTCGATACGACTTGTCACCAGTCTATTTTTGTCAAATAAGTCCTCCAAATATGAAACAAAATATAACTTATTATATTTTAGACAACTTTCTAAACTATTATACCCACAAATCAGTTTATCTTGTCCTTTATACCACTGATAAGGAGCAAATCCATCTTCTACTACAAATACAATCGGTCTTTCATCGTTTTCGAGGAAATCAACAGCATCTTTCCAGTTCTCTCTTTGATATTTCGGATTAATAAAGTATAAAAAATTAGCCAAGAGATTAATACAGAGTAAGCATAATATAACTATTGAGGAATGTCTTGTTTTAAGAGTAGCAACAGAGACTAAAATTAAAAATGGCGGCAAAAGAAAAATCAGTCTCCAGACACCGGAGATGGGAATAAAAAAAGATATAAGTATTCCTACGATTAGAGGGCTGATTAACCAATTGAGGACAAAAATCATCTTATCACTGGGATTTTTACGTAAATTCCTCAAAATATAACCATATAAAAGTACCAACATCCCAAATATTACCCCATAAAGAAATTTATTGTCAAAATTTATTCTGCCCAGGCTGAATTTTAAAAATAACTGTGGAATCAACATCCATACAGGCTGAGAGAGGAGTTTCTGCCAGCCGGATAAATTTAAAAGTAAATTTTTGCTCGATTCTAACTGTTTTAAAAAAGTTGGTAACCAGGGAATAAAAAGGGTGGCAATAAATATTAATGAAATAAAATATTGCCTCAATATTTTAAGACGTCTAGAGATTAACCAGATAAATTGAGGAATAAAAATCAACACAAACATATAACTCGTATATAACCCAAGCAGTCCTGTTAAAATGAAGAATATCCAGTTTTTCCTATAGTAAAACCACATCGATAAAGTTGTCAGAAGGCAAAGCAGTGAATACATCCGAAGTTCTTGGGAATAATAAATATGGAACTGAGAGGTAGCTAAAAGAGAACTACTCAAAAGTGCGACTTTTTTATTAAAAAATTCATTGGCGACCTTGTATACAAGAAATATTGTCACTACCCCAAAAATTACTGAAGGAATTCGCAAAAACCATTCATTGAGATTGCCGAGTTTCATCCATAAATGAAGAACTATATAATATAACGGAGGTTGAAAATCACCAGAGATTCCGATCAATTGAAAAGGGAAAGGTTTGCTAGCGGTTAAAGCTGATATTGCCTCATCCAACCAAAAAGATTGGTTGAGATTCACCAGTCTTAAAATAAACCCAATCACTAAAATAATATAAATCATCAACATACTTAAGATTTATTTAACCAATGATTTATTGATAAAAGATAACAACACAGATAACCACACTCCAAAATCATATACTAACTTAAACAATATAAATTGCGGCCGGTTAAGTTTAATTGCCAAGTAGCCGCCGATCAGTAATGAGCTCAAAATGCAATAACGAAAAAGGTTAAATAATCGCCGTACCAGGCTGCCTGATAAAAATTCACTCTTGCCTATCCAACGAGCTTGTCTGAAAATCTCCAACAGAGTTTGTGGATTACGATGATAAAAAACGGCACCTTTGGTTGCTTTAGCTTCTCGACCTGTTTTTTTGGATAACGTCCAATCATCGGTGTATCCGATACTATTGAAACCTGAAACTTTCTCAAATTCTTTTTTTAGTATTGCCCGAAAAACGGGTTGATGATCGGGATAATATGTTGGTAGTATTCTTTTATATACTTGAGAATCCAATTTCCAACTATTAATATAATAACGATTAATATTCCAACAAATTGCCCAAATATTTTCCTTATTAAGTAGATATTCTTCCTTACTGAAGGTTCCCACTTCCTTACCTTTTTCTATTGGCATAACTAAATTACGAATAAAATCTTTATCGAATGTCATATCCGCATCCACAAATACCAATATCTCTCCCTTTGCACTTTTTACTCCCAAATTCCTCGCTGATCCAGGACCTAAATGTTTCTGTTTTAAAATTTGATATTTGATCCGCCAACTGGCGGATGATATTTTATATTTTGACAAAACCTGCGCGGTTTTGTCGGTTGATCCATCATCTACCACAATAATCTCTAAAGGCTGATAACTTTGCTGGGAAAGTGAGGCAAGACACTCCAAAATTGTTCTTTCTTCATTATAAACAGGGATAATCACTGAAACCATTAGTTGTATTTTACTATTAGAAAGATGTGGAAGCAAAAATTAATGTTCTAAATTTATTTTTCATAAGATTTATTTATTCCCTTGGGAGAAATAGTATCAGTATATTTATCGGGAGTGAAAATGATCGCGAAAAAAACAAAGGCGGTGGGAAATACTTGAAGTATCAATCTATCGAGCGCAGTACGAACATGTTCGTAATACGGTTGCCAAGTAGAAAAAACAAATAAGCAAGGATATATAATAAGAGGCAAAATCACCGAATAGGCAAGGTATACTTTTGATTTATCCCTTATAAACCGGTACCGTAAAATCATTATAACTAATAATACTGGCCAAAATAAACCCCAATGTGGAGGATATTTCAACAATCGCCTCGTATAAACAGGTATTTCGGTAAAACGGTTTATATTATTTATAAGAAATGAATAACTGGGTGTTACAAAATCTATACTGGTAACTTGATTAACAAATAAGAAAAAATACCAAAACAAGCAAGGAATCGCAGAGAGTAGAAGGAATAAATAATTTTTTTGTCCACGAATATGATTAAAAATTAAAAAACCAAGTAAATAAATTACATATAAAATAAAACCTTCTTTTTTAATCCAAAATAAATTTGCAGCTGCAAAAATAGATAGATACTTATAAGAAGATTTCTTGAAGCGTAAATAAAGAAAAAAATAAACAACCGATACATTATAATAAAGAGCAAGTGGTATATCGGCATAGTTCAGTACGGCTATATTTCTGAGATGTGGTATAAAGAAATAAAGAGTTAACAATAAATAACAGAGGTAGAATTTGAAAAATCTCCGTAAGGTAATGAAAATAAATATGCCACCGAGTAAATAAAAGATGGGAACGATTATGAAAACCACGGGTTCGAAAATAGATCCTAATAATTTGTAGATCAATCCTTCAAGAATAGGTAGATAAAGTGGATAATCCAAGTGGGACCAAACAAGTACATTATTTTTAAAATAAGCCGTGATTATATTGCCGCCTTCAAAAATTACTCGAGCTTTAAAACCCCACAGATACAATCCGTCCGAAATCATATTAGACCGAATAAACACTTCAAAGACTATCCAACCGGTAAAAAAGACTAGGATCAGTTTCGACAAATTTGGAAATAATTTCTTCCACAAACTAATAGATAAAATACTTGTATAGAATTCTACAAATTGTATTTTTGAAATAATTAAAAGAATCAAACCGAACACTATTATGGGCCACAGATGAATATTCAATAATAAAAAAACGAATGAAAACCATGTTATAGTCGCGGAACCGAATAAAAATGACAACAATATTTTCTCCGATGCGGAAAAATCAAAAGAAGTACTGAATCTGTGTGGAAGAAGCAAATTGAGTAATGTATAACCCAAAAAAATAGAGAAAATAAAAAATACTCCCACTATTAAGTATCCTAATAACAGGATATTCATATTTTTTTATAAAGAATATAATTACTTATTTTTATGAGCGAAGATATACTACTATCGTTAACCGGACTTATTCCATAGGAAATAATCCAATGAATCTCATTTTCTCTCAGGTAGTCCACAATACTTTTTGGTGTCATATCATTCTGTAACCACCAGTTATTAATTGATCCAGGTTTTAGGTCGCTTATCCAAAATATTTTTTGGGGATATAGTTCATATGAAAGTAAAAAGAAGTCATTTTCTCCTTTTCCTTCTTTAGACAAAAACAGAATTTTATCATTCTGGTTACAGACACTCTTCACTTCTTGAATAAAATCGTATAAATCCTTTGGAAAGATTCTTATATAGTTATTATTTTCTCCTATTTTCATCTCCTGTGTAACCGTTTGCCTTTTTATAAAATCTTTTATGCTCCATGGATAAATACTCCAATAGATGATTATCACTGATAGTATTAATATAATATGCTTTAAATAAAAGGGTAAATTAGACGGTTTGAAGAGCTTTTTCATATTGAGATGCCATCTTTTCCCAGGTAAATTTTTCTGCTTGTTTTCGCGGAATATCATTAAAATCTTTATCTAAAGCCTGTTCCAATATTTGTGTGTAATCTTTGATATTTTCTACATCACAAAATAGACCAGCGCTCCCTATTATTTGTCTTCTATTAATATCATTGGGAGCAACAATAGGTAAATTACATGCCATTGCCTCAAGATAAACTAGCCCAAAAGCTTCACTCTCACGGCTTGGTAAGGAGAAAATATCAGCTGCATTATAGTAACTCCCTATTTCATCATAAGGTACAGATTGTAGCAAAAGAAATCTATCATCAAGTAATTTTTGACCCAATACGGTAAGTTCTTTTTTTAATGGGCCATCTCCAATTATTAATAGACTTGCTTTTCTTGATAATAGAGACGCTGCTTTAATTAGTCGATCAATTCTTTTATATGCTAAAAGTGCGCTAACACAGATGATTATCGGTCTGGGCAATGATAATTTCTTAGATAAAATTTGCGGATTGAATCTTTTTTCATCGACTCCGTTGGGAATATACAAAATTTTTCTTTTGGAAGAAACTTTCTTTGCCCATGAAAAAGCAGCAGGGCTCAAAGCTACGAAGATATCAGGTTTACCGAAAAGCAAATTAAATTTGTCTTCGAATCCTGCTCCTGCGTGACCAGAGATGAGGATTTTTCCTCCACGAAGAAATCTTAAAAATCTACAAATAATTACTTGGCAGCGGCCATTTATCGGTATAATCCAATCGAATTTTTCTCCCCATAAATACGGCAGGCATTTCAAACTAAAAATTAATGCCCAAAAATTGTAAATTGAGCTAAAAGGAGTGAATGGAATCCCAGAAATTTGCTGAATCTTGAACTTTTCTTTTTCTTTTTTTCCAGTCTGAAAGATACAAATAGAATGTTTTTGTGATAATCTTGCTGCCATCTCTTTCACAAAAACCTCTGATCCCCGGTCAACCACTCCATTATAGATATTGAGAAATGCTATTTTCACGAAATAATCTTAAATAAATTTCTTTTGATAACTTTTATGGGTGTAATCAGATGGGCAATCAATTCATACTGTAAAGACCGCCTACCAGTAACATCTGGAATGTCATCTGGTCTAGGAATATTAAAAACCTCTGGAAAATTTTGGCTGTTACCCATTTTATGACCGGTTTCGATTTTATATTTTCTTCGATGAAAAGTATCTGATAAATTGCTACCCAGTGTAGATCGTCGAAGATACATTGAGTGAAAAAGTCTTCCTTGGGTGATATAGAATTTTTCGCTTGAATGATAGATAATCTCGCTTTCTTTATTATCATAATATCCTTCATAAGGATAAATTCCTTTTATGTGAAGTCCTGGTAGATTTTTTTTATTTATGAGTCTAAGCACGAGATGTCCTTTTTTTCCAAATAACTCATAAGTTCCAACTGTTTCATCCTGATAATGATAAATATCTCCTAAGAGATCGTATCTTCTGACTGCAATCCCCTCGAGGCCGTCCCCTTGTATTTTAATTATATTTAGAATTTCGCGGCATAAAGAATATGGATATATCTCATCACCATCTACTATCCAGAACCAATCACTTTCTGTTTTGTCTAGTTGCTCCTGTCTTAAATGGGCAATATCTTTTAAATTTGTAATCGCTTTTACTTCTAAATGAATTTTTTTACTTTGAAAAGAGTGAACTATTTCTACTGTTTTATCCTGTGAACCGGTATCAAATATAATAATCTTATCAACAAATGGTAAAACTGAAGATATCGCATACCAAATTAATCGATCCTCATTTTTCACCAACATGTGAGCGGTGATGAGATTTTTAACCATTTTCTTTCTTGAGATAGTAGAAACTCATAAATGAAGTAAGAATCAGGGTTATACCGTAGGCAAATATGAGAGAGATTGCAGGTCCGAAACGACCAAATTTTGGAATAAAGATAAGATTACCAACAATCACTATCAAAATCTGTATCACGCTATTGACAGTCAAAATATAAGGTTTTTTAAGATAATAAATCGCCAGTGATACTGCCGGTATAGAGGCAACAAAAAAAATCTGGCTGACTAAAAGAAGCTGCAATACGGGAACTGAAGGTTCGGATTTTATACCAAGGAAAAGATATAAAAATGGCCGAGCTAAAACAATAAATACGAAGACTGAGGCAATTAAACTCAAAGTTACTAGAATTACCTTTTTAAGAAACTTCTTCAGTTCATGATGGTGTGAAAATGTCGCAATCCTTGGTGCGATAACTGTAGAAAAACTCCCTGCAAAAAGTGGGTAAGGCGCAATAAATCTTACTGCTCCTGCATATATCCCTGCCTCACTAGGAGCCATTGAAGCAGAAAGTAAAGCAAAAAGCATCAGTACATCTAGACGGCTCGCAACCGCAGTAAGACTTCTAGCAATTCCTAAATATGATGAGAAGGAAACAAGACTTTTTAAATCACCAACAATTCTTTTTACAAAAAGAAATCTCAATTTTACGAAATAAAAACCAATCACAATTAATGGTATATAACTAATCGATTGTGCCAAAACAGCATGAGCCAACGTAATAGATGACAGCATCAGAAATAGGATTAAAAAAAGCAGCCTTAATCCTCCATTAAAAACAGTTACTATAGCAGCTTGTATAAATTGTTGACGAGCCGAGAGAGTGTAGAAGAAGAAGTTAGATAAAATAACTCCAAAAACCCCCACCGAAGTTACTTTAACTAAACCAACCAAGGTTATATTATGAAATAATAATTTCGCAATAATTGTTGATAAGAAAAAAATTATGACAAATGATACTGCCGCAACTATTAACTGTAAAATAAATGCAGTTTTCAAAAAACTAAGAAGTCTCTCCTTTTCTTTCTCCAGTGGTGGAAGAAACCGAGAGAGTGAACTTCCAATACCTATATCTGCAATATCAGAGACTAAGAGCAACAATGCCCAAAGAGCCGATAAATAACCATAATCAGAATGGGATAGCAGCCGATAGGTAATAATAGTGAACAACAAGGCAAACCCAAGTCCCAACACATTTCCTACTGATACGAAATATGTATTTTTAGCCGTTTTTGAGAACAGCAATGATAATAGGCTTTTTGAATATTTATCTATTAATCTCATTTTTTTAATGATTGGATAATATAAGCTATTCTTTGAATATCTTTTTTTGTGAGAGTGACGCTTGAGGGCAAATTCAATCCGTGCTGTGATAAATAATCCGAGTTTTTAAAATCATCTTTTATTTTATAAGGCGGAAGAGAATGCAGCGGATAAAAGAATGGCCGTGACTCAATATTTTTCTTCTGCAGTATATATATCAGTTGATCCCGGGTATAAGGATAAGGTTTATCTATTAAGATAGAATACATCCAAAAAACACTTCTTGCCCAGCCCTCTTGAGGCGGTAAGATAATTCCTGGAATGTTTTTAAGGTGTTTATTATAAAATTGCGCAATTAATCTTTTTAGCTTAATGAATTTATCAATTCTTTCAAGTTGTGCCAAACCAATTGCTGCTTGAAGGTTAGTCATTCGATAATTAAATCCAATTACTTCATGATAATATCGCCTATCAGGCTTTTGTCCATGATCTCGAAGCATTCTCATCTTATCAGCTAATTCCCTATTATTTGTTACAACCATTCCTCCTTCACCGGTTGTAATAATTTTATTTCCATAAAAACTAAAACAACCTACCTCTCCGATAGAACCTACTTTACTCCATTGTTTCATCTTGACTTCTGCTCCATGCGCTTCTGCAGCATCTTCAATGATGATTAAATTATTTTTTTTAGCAATGGGAATTATTTGATCCATATTGGCCGGATGTCCGTATAGATGCACTATCATAATTGCCTTTGTCTTTGAGGAAATTTTTTGCTGAATTTTTTTGGGATCAATATTCCAGGTCTTACGCTCAACATCAACAAGAACAGCTTTTGCTCCGGTGTAACTTACTGCATTTGCTGAAGCAATAAATGTAAGATCAGGTACAATTACTTCATCTTTCTCCCCTATTCCCAACGCTACAAGGGCCAGATGCAGTGCGGTTGTTCCATTGGAAGTTGAAACGGCATATCGAGTTTTGATAAATTTGGCAAAGCCCGCTTCGAACTTATCTATGAACTCACCTTTTGAGGATATCCACGACGAGGAGATGCATTTGTTCAAATATTTTCTCTCATTACCTCCCAGATCAGGTTTTGCTACGGGAATAAAATAGTTTTTTTCCATTACTTTTTGGCTCCAAAATTAATATCTGTATTTTACCAAATCTGCCTTCTTTCAGCACATTATTCTCTGAAAGAAACTTAATTTTCGCTTCTTCCCATCGAGCAATAGTACTTTGTTTATCTCGTAAGTCAATTATTGAAAGTAATACTATCTTTTCCGGTTTTGACTGTATCTTTTGATCTTTATATAGCCACTCAAAATAGCTATCCATGTAAGAACTTGCAGGAATCCCTAAGAAATGTTCAAAAAGGTATCTGTATCCTCCATAGCGTGAACACTCTCCAACTGCTTCAAGTGAGTAATTTCCACCAGAGACATAATTTTTGGCAAAAAGGATTGCTGCAATCTTTTCATTGTATGAATAACTAAAATTGGCAGTAAATAAAGTAAATAAATTTAAAATAACAAAGATAGAGATTATTGGAATAGCAATTATCTTACCATGTTCTTTTTGCCAAATATAATTTAGACTACATCCCAAAAGAATTCCCAACCAAGGAAAGAAAAATAAAAGGTAATATTCGAATATCTGGCGATTATAGAATTCAACAAAAATAAGGGTAAGGAAAAAAATTCCCAACACAATTTTTGAGGAGTTAGAAAAAGCATTTTTTTTAAGAGAGAGAAAAATGAAAATTGATATTCCAGCTAATATGAATAATATACTTTCAGGATAAGCATCTTTTCGTAATCCTGATAATTCTTTGCATTGACCTGACTCAAGAAAGAGATCAGGATGAGAAGGCAGCCAAAAAAATCTGCCTAAGCTGGAAAGAAAAAGGGCATTTCTCTCCTTAAGATGAGAGGTTTGTATCGATTGATTTTTCCCAGAGAAAATATTCATAACAGCCCTACTATTGGTAAAGTTGTGCCGGAAATCAAAAAGGATAATCGGAGTTTGTAAAATAATAAAAATTGCTAAAGATGTCAATATTATTTTTTGGGAAAATTCTCTCCGTTTTATTATCAGAATATAAATTATTAAAGGCAGAAATATGAGTATCGAGAGATGACACTGAACAGCTAGTCCAAAGATAAAAGCCAACCAAAGAAGCCTTTTGGGTTTATTATTCAGAATCTGATATAAGAGGAAACCAATAAGAAGGGAAAAAAGAGGAATTAACATCGGATTCCAGAACTGCCGATCATAAAAAGAAATTAAAAATGATCCGCCATAAAATAAAGAGGCAAAAAGCCCAATTCTCTCCGAAAACATTTCCTTACCAATCTTATATACAAGATAACAGACTATAATCCCTATTAGTGAAGAGAGTAGAGCTCCTCCGATGGGATTTCCTGAAAATATAAGTTGTGGAATTGCTGCAAAATAAGAAAAAAATGGCCCAAGATAGAATCCTGTGTCTGAGGCATTAACTCCAATCAACGGAAAATGTTGGCCGCTAATAATATTTTTTACTATCAATGCTTGATATTCCTGATCCATCCCAAAAAAAAGCCAGTCGTAGAAGTGATAGAATCGGAAAAGAACCGCAACTGAAAGTATAAGAAGTAAATATATCTTAATTGGGCCTCTACTTAGGTGTTTCATATCTAGTTCAGCTAATATTTTTCCAACGAATAAATAAACCGCTAACTAGACTTCCTATTGATATATAAAAAGGCAACATTGTCCAAACGAATTGCCTGTATAAAAACATATAATGCTTCACTAAATCGAGACTAAGTATCGCAAATATAGGGAGAATTACAAGAATGAAATTCATCTTAACGAAAGTATTAATAGAAAATTGATTTAAAATTTTGTACTTTGTCAAAATAGATAACAAAAATATAGCAATTATGACCAACATACAAACAAGCATAAAGAAATAAATCCAATTCTGCCAAGCTAATCCTTTCGGCTCTCCTTTATCTATAGCGTATATCTGCATAATTATAATAGGGATCGTACTTAGCGTATCGTAGGTATATTTCGGCTCTCTACTAGCAAAGTAGAACCAGAATGGAAGTGCAGCGCTACTGGCATAAAAAATTAATTTCGTTGATTGACTTTTTAATAAATTTTTGAAAGATTGTAACTGAAGCTGTAATTTTAAGTAAATATAAATACTCAGAAACATAAGAATCGTATAGTAGTGCCAAACAAATAATAAAGTCAAAAGTAGTATAGTGATCACTTTTTTTACTACCGATAACGATCTTTTTTTATTTACATCGAACCTCAGTAATTTTGAGACTAAAAAAAGAGAAACTATCCAATAAAAAGGTAGACTAGCGTATGGACGCACTTCCATTGATTGAAATGTGAAAGTAGGATCAAACACGAAAAGAGCGCGGGCAACAATTGTTATTAACTTTATATGTTCTGGATGAACAACATTTAATTTTTTTATTGCCCATGGAAGAAAGATAAACACAAGAATGTGACTTACTAATCCTACGGAGCCCAGCATATATTTATTAAATGGGAAATGTTTATTGATAGGAAGTGTCAATAAATAATCTCCAGGTGAACCTCCTGGAACTTCTGGAAGGTATTCTACTATGAGATGATAGAGGGAGGTAAGATTAGTTATTTGTTGAATTTCATCCACCCAGAGATCATTAATAATTCTGACTTGTAATCGCGTGTAAATAAGAAGAATAAAGAGAAAAATATTAATCAACAAAGTAATATTTCTTATCTGTTGTAACCGTAACTTCATGTTATTTTTTTTCTTTATAATTTAATAAACTCGCTACAAATACTAATAAAGAGATTACATAAGAGATCAATATAAACAGTATAGTGTTGCCTTTCATAAACCATGGCTTATATTGACTTGCTTGCAAAAGAAATATTTGCAGTGACGACACATTATAGTAGGCTGCAGATAATGTATAAAGACCGTATACATTTAACAAAATCATCAAAATACCCAACGCTTTCACAACCATTAACTTATGAAAAAATCTTGAAGGAATAAGACTCTCCCAACCGATTAGAACAACAATCATTATTGCACTTATTAATGGAAAAAAATATCTTCCTTGGACACCCAGCTGAAATCCGCTGTCGTGCCACGAAACCCAATCATATGTAGATAATGCTACAAAATAAAATAGTATCGCAAAAAGTAAGAAAAATACCCCTTGTACATTATTGTTTCGGAATTGGTGCTTTTGTATAACTTTTTTTAACCAAACTAGAAACCCCAATATAGCTAAAAAGACAATGATATTAATTATCCTATGGACCCATCTCGGATAGGTTACTCCCAACCAATTATAGATACCCCAGAACCAGGGCATAACTTCTCTATATGTATGTGGGAGCGTATATTCCATGCTGAATTTAATAAAACTTCCACTGTCAAAATTTTTCAATAAACTAATGGTATATGTAAGCGGTCCAAAGCGTAACTGGAATAAACTGTAAACAGTTGCAACTATTATTAAAATGATAAAGCTTAGTGGCAATATTTTGGATTTCTGTTTTTTTCTCATATCTCGCAAAAAAATCCAAGCACATAATGCGACAGTAAGAGGAAGTATGACAATAAATTGCACTTTGACTTGAAGAGCAAAATACAAAGTGATAATAAAAAATATTATGTTTATCACTTTAATTCCACTTATCAATAGTCGAAGAGCTGTATATAGAAATATTGAAAATAATAGATTACCCAATGCATCACTATTGACGCCTACGTTGGCAAAAACCATCATCGGTTGAAAACCTGCAAGAACCGCAAGAAGAATCGCCTTCAACTCATTTTTTAAAAAAATTTGTCCACCTATCTGGTAGATTACAAAGATGTTGACAGTAAAAAGCAGCAGTGACCATATTCTTATACTATAGACTCGTGTAAATAAGTCTGCGGTATATAGTGCCTTATAAATCCATACTCCGGGTATATAATAAAGCGGTGGATATTTTGACGCTTCTTGAAATACAAATTCTTTTTTTGCAGTAGTACTACTTAAAGCAGCTAACACAGCCTCATATTTACCGATATAAGAATCAGTATATTCTATTCTATACTCGGGATGAAACGTAAATTTATTATTTCCGTTCTTTTCTCGAAAAGTACCCAAAAGTTGCTCTGAAATATATATCTCTCTGGTGGAGTCCATAACATTTCCTCCTGGATTTCTACCAAATTCTGACATAAAAGCTATCTGACCAAAATGCGCCTGCTCATCGGGGGTATGCCACATGGGAATAATGAAAACCCAGCATAGAGCTCCTAACAATATACTAAAAAACAATAAAAAAAAAGTTAATTTCATAGAGCGACTACTTTTATCTTTTTCAATATTCTTGCTACATTGGGCATTTTTTTCAAAAGGGAGTCCTTTTCTTTTTTATCGAAATAATGAAAATTTGGATCAATTTCTTTTAGTATTTGAATATTTTGGTTAATTTGCTTTATATACGGCTTATAAATATTAGTTATTACGATTTTAGGCAACTCGTATCCTTCGGATAATGAAAAGGAATTGAATCTAAAAATCCTAAATTGATGGTAGTGATAAATAATAAGAGGATAGGACTGAATGAAGACACTTTTTTTTTGACATTTAATAGTTAACCAACCAATATTCCATGGTGCTGCGTTAATGCCTAAATGCTTAGAAATTATGATATTTGAATACCGTGTCGGCCACTCATTTAAATATAACTGATCACCCATTTTTCCATCTTCCTCTCTCCAATAACACCAACGCAAACATTGCTTCTTCCACCTTTTTAAGCATTCTAAACCTTCATTATTTCTCCTAAAACCAAGAATACCTACATTAAATCTTCCAGAAACAGAATTTCTATACTCCATCTCTTTTGGATAACGATGTTCTACCACATAAATTGATTTCTTGGCAAATTCATCTATAACAGGTTTAACAGAAGAATAAAAAAATAAATCTGCGTCTAGATAAAATACTAGATCGACATTCTTTTCTTTTTTGAATACATAGAGCGGAAGAGAGGATGTACACGTCCAATAATATTCTATTTTATTTCTACTTCTCTTAGCCTTTAAAAGATATTTGTCCTCAAAATCGAGCAGAGTAATAAGACGAACATTTTTAAGGTGAAGTTTCTTTAATACCTTTTTTGTATAAGCATCCATACAAAGAATCCACAGAGAATAATCGGGGTTAAATCGACGAAATGAGAAATAAAGAGCAAGACCTTTAATAAGATAATATTTATCAAAATAGGTGCAAAAAATTGTTTTTTCCATTCTGATTTATTTTAATAATTTATTACGAATCAAATTAAAAGGAAAAATAAAGATAAAAAGATATAAACACTTTGCCAGTAATCTGAAATAGCTAATCGGTTTATATTTCAGAGGACAGCATAGATGGGTAAACCAAAAATGGTCGACGATATTTATCCTAGAGTTACGAGAAAATAGCAAGCTGCGAAATTGTTTGAAATTGATTTCCGAAGGAATTGTTTCCCCAAAACCAGTTCTTCCTGCATCATTATACACACGCGCTTGATAACTAAGAAGCAGTGTAAATCCTGCTTTTTTTGCCCTACAGGCAAATTCATAATCAGAGACATAATGCGGCAGATGTTTTTTGTCAAAATTCCCAATTTTATGAAAAACTTCCACCGGATAAAGAGTACCTTTTGTGGATAATGTATCAATATTCTCCTGAAAAAGTTTATTTTTCGGTAAATCAGTGATCTTCTTAGGCAGTAGACTAATATATTTTCCTTTTGGCCAGTCGATTTGCACTCCGGCGTCTATAATTTTTGAAACATTATTACTATCAATGATTAATGAACCGACAATAGCCCGGTGATTTCCCAGACTGGTTTTTACAAGGTTTAAAACTAAATCCCTACCGAATATGCAGTCGTTATTAACCGTAAAGATAAAGTCATCTTTACTAGCTAGACTTAATACCTTCTTCACTCCTTTATACAAGGCCCCGGTCCACCATAAGTTCCCGTCGCCTTTAAGAAGGATAATCTCCGGATAATTTCTTTTGATAAAATCACTAGTACCATCGGTTGAACCATCATCAATAAAAATAATTATAATATTTGGATAAGACTGTTTTTTGATACTGGCAAGTAATTCTTTTGTATAGTTAAGTCCGTTATGGACACCGCAGATGGTATAAACAATCGGTTTATCGGTCATTTTTTCTCCAATATCACAAAAAAGCTGTCTCCCTGTCCGAAGAGATCAACAATCCGGTTAACAGGAATGATTAATAATGACAGCAGCATAATAATCGAAGTTATAAATTTCCTTTTTACAAGCGATGTAAATGTCTGACGGACTTGACTGCTTTGCGTTTTAACTGACCAAACCGGACTGGTTTTACCTTCTTCCGGTTTAGTAAAAAGCATTCTGACCTGTTTGATGGTCCATAAATTCGGGGTAGTCGTTTTGATTTCTTTGATTTTGAACCCGGATAATTTAGCCAGTCTTGTAAATGATTTTTTTGTAAAAAAATTGCAGTGATAAGGCACATGCCAGTGAATCCATTTTTCTTTGAACATCTTTTGGGCTAATGACCCGACATTGGGAAAACTGAGGATTGCTTGTCCTTTATCCTTCAACCGCTTATTAACCGCCTTCATAAAGGTATTCGGATCCGGATCATGTTCAATAACCTGACTGGCAGTTACATAATCAAATTTTATCCCGGGAAAAAAGTTGTCCGTGATAAATCCCTGATGAATACGCAAGTTTAGTTTCTTGGCGATCTTTTGGGCATTATGATCCGGCTCCACACCAAAAGCACTTCCGCCAAGTTTTTCTATCTCCAGAAGGGATATCCCCGAACCGCAACCAATATCCAGCACTGTTGAACCCGATCTTATATGCCGGTGGGCGGTTTTGTTTATCCCTCTTAGCCAAGCCCCAATTTGATTCGGAATCCTGACGGAATTTTTGACTGATTCGGACGTTTGGGAAGCAAGCGGGTAATATTTGGCATAAAAACGGCCGATTTCCTGTTTCCCAAGATTAGGAAACAATCTGCCAAAACCACAGGAAGAACATTGATAAACAGTATATCTTCCCGGTGCACCATAACGGTCGTCATATAAATTTTGATATGCAAGCTTTACTTTTTTATGACATAAAATACATGTTCTCATATAGAAGAAGAAAGTATATTTTTTATCATTTTATTTAATTTTACCGCATAATTTTTTTGGGTTAAATTTTTCACTCTCTGGTAGCCTCTTGTGACCAGTTTTTTTTGTAAACTTTTGTCAGACAGTAATTGATGTATCTTCTCTCCGAATGCTGCCGGATCAAGCGGATCAAATAAAAGTCCGGCATTCCCAACCTGCTCCGATTGGGCACACACATCTGAAGAAAGTACAGGTATACCCAAATAAAAGGCTTCCCATACCGGTAAACTGACTGATTCAAACAAAGACGGCATGACCAGACATTGGGCAAGTCTATAAACATAAGGCATATCTTCTGCCGGCAAAAAACCTAGATAATGTACTTGATCCTGTAGTTGGAAGTCCTTTACCTTCTTCATAATTCCATCAAAATTATTTTGACGGGAACCGGTCAAAACAAGATCAATTTTTTTCTTGTATTTTTTTTTGAGAAAAACCAAAGCGTAAAGCAAATTAAGATGATTTTTATGTTTCCAGAACTGAGCAGGATAGAAAATATATTTTTCAGGCAAACGGTATTTTTTTTTGACCGCTAATTGTTTTTCAGAGTTTGACCGGAAACTGGTAATATAGTCCGGAGGGGGAGAAACAATTACTTTTATTCTTTCCGGCGGTATTTTCAGAAATTTTCTTATATCATTACGGACAAACTCAGATTCGCAAAGAATCATTCGAGCATTTGTTGCGGCAACTTTATATAAATATTCTCTTTCTAATCTGTCCCTTAGAGAAAACATTTCCGGCAGGTATTTATGCTGGAAATCGTGGATAGTCACAATATAAGGTTTATCTAATATCAGCGGAATCAAAGAAACCATTGGTGAAATCATCAGGTTAATCTCCGGAAAATCCTCTGTCCGGAAAATCTGGGAAAAGTCAGCCAGCGGCCTTCCAAGAAGAATGGAAAAAAACATTTTTATTTTTGTCGAGAATGCTGTTCCTTTCCCTAAATCTATAAAATACTTTGTCAAATTTGAAGGGAAAACGGGACTTTTAAGAAGCAAGCAATCATATTCCTTACAATATTTTGTCAGGGTTTCCACTAAAGACAGTGTGTATTGGTAACTGCCTCCGGAATATTGGGAAAAATAAGCAACAATTCCTATCATAGAATAACTTTATTTTATTGCTCTGATTTTTAATGAATGCGCAAAGAGATTGGGGAACATAATGAATTTACTTGGTATCATAAGCTTTAGGTAACACGAATAAGGCTATTCTGTCAATGGCGTCCTGGACTACGTGCATGATCTTCCTTTGCAAATCGTACCGGAAATGCCGGTTTAGATTTCGAAGAATTTCCTCATTTATCTGGAGATTTTTTCTAAAAACCTGGTTTTCATTATTTTTGTCCAAAGTTGTCGTCATTCTTCTGATACTGAAATGAGTTCCGCTTCCGTCCTGACCGATATTTTTGATTTTTGAAACAGTTGGATACAAACAATAAGCATTATTTTTAAAAAGAGTATAGCACCAGCGGATAGCCCAAGAATCAATTTTTCCTCTCATCTGGAAATCCATCAAGGTGCTCAAATCATCTCCTCCCCGATTAAATCTCTTTCTTGTCTCCTGGTCATTTTTAAATAGTTGATAATCTTTTACCTGCCAATCCACCTTTTCCCACCTGTCTGTCCATGTCCCCCAGCCCCACGAACAGCAACGGTAATATAAATACACAGAGTATTTGTAGTTTGTTGGTATTTCGATTGGATAACAATAACCTGTCACGGAAAATATCCTCTTATCTTCCTCATAAAAATCTAAAGCCTCGTTCATAAATCTCAAAAAATTAGGAGAACTGACTAAATCATCTTCCAAAACTATCGCTTTCCCATATTTATTAATCACCTCTGTTACTCCGGAAATAATCGAATCAGCCAACCCAAAATGCCTCTCTCGTTTGATGGTATTGATTTTTTTGAAACCGTTTATTGATTTAAGGTAATCCCTGACTGCTTTTACCCCTTCTTTTGCCTTTTCATCTTTAGGGTAATCGGAATAAATATATAAATCGCTTTTATCAGCCAGCCGGTTATTCCGCAGCGCCTCAAGAGTCTGTTGAGTGTGCCAAAGACGTTTGTAAACAAATATGATTATCGGGGAGAGTGTCATATAATATAATTACCTGCTCATATTGTACTTTAAGGCGGTCTCATTTGGCAAAAGCCCAAATCGTGCGGTTCTACTCTTTCTTAATTGCTTCGATAAATAAAGAGTCAGGTTTTCTCACATGCCCATCTATAATATCTAGCTGATAGTGTGAAAAGTTTTTAATGCGACTTTCCTTTGCTTTGCATACTTTAATATCGGAAAATGATGCCTCTTTCAATAATTTTGCTAAAGAATAACGATCGTACATATATTTATGAATCTCTCCCGAATTTCTAACCATTGCCTCCTCGTATACTTTTATCATTTCTTTCCCACCAATAATTCGGAGTATCAATTTAAGAATAATATATTTGAAATTCTTGACTATATATATCAGTCTGTCTATTATAGAAAAAATTCTAAGTTTAAGAATGATATTAGTATTTTTTTCTATATCTCTATCTTTATTATTAAAATACTTTTGAGCCTCTAATCCAATACGTTGTAAAATATATGATTTGTTTGAAATGTTATTATTTGATAAATACTTTCCCATTTCTCCTCCGCTGTAAGTCCGTGTAACCTGATCATATAATTCCAACATAATCCATTCATAATTATCTGCTGCCTGCTTATTATTTGCGACTGCTTTTTTTAAATTATATAGGTACTCTTTGACAATCACTTCAAGATCAGGAACCGCCAATCTGATCACTCCGTTTTTTTTCAACATTCTGTAACACTCATTAATAAGATTTTTTCCTTCAATTTTTGATAAATGTTCAAGCAAATGTGAACTATATACAGCATCAAAATAATTTTCTGGATAAGGAAGTCTTTTTCTAATATCGTATTGTTTTACAGCTGGAGAGATGGAAATTAAATCTATATTTTCCCAATCCTGATGATAGGTTCTGCCACAACCAATATTTAATAGTCGCATTATATTATAAAATTAGAACTGTATTTATAGCCATGATTATCATTCATAGATATTTTTGTAAAATTTTGACTAGCTCCTTCATTCTTATATAATAATTATATTCATTTAATGTTCTTAGTTGACCTGCTTTAGCAATTTTTTCTCGTTCTTTCTCATGTGTTAAGTAATATTGTATTTTTTCAAGTAGGTCTGAAGCACCCTTATACGTCTCAACTTCTTTCCCCACCTCAAAAAGCTCGCTAATGTTTTTCTTTTCGTCTGTTATTAGCATTGCTCCCATACCTGTTGATTCATATAACCTCATATTATTAGCATCATCCCTAGCTACGCTAATATGTCTGTTAATTACAATTTTCGACTGGGCTAAAATTTCATACATAGATAGTCCCCAAATTTCACCATGATAATTTTTACGAAGTGGCGAAAAAAAGTAATACATATTTAAACCTTGTCCCCAGATATTGATGGGAATTTTTTTTGCCACATCCTCAAGAAGTCTTGTTCCTGATCTATGAAAATAGCTAAAACTTCCGACGAAGGAAACATCATAAGTCCTCTCCCTTTTCCCTACTCTTTTTAGAACACGGGGTTCAAAAGCGAGTTTAAAATATTCGCTTTTTATTCCACTCTTTTTTAAATAATCGACATAATGTGGAAACGAGGTTAGAATCAAATCGAAACATTTCAGATTAATTGCAGAAGGCAATGGACAAGCAATCTGACCCACTAAAAGGTGACAATATTTTTTTACTTCCAGAAGTGTTTCCGGATTTAAAATACTCAGATCCTGGACATAAACAATGTCTGCTTTTGCCCTCTTTATTTGTTCCAAAGCAATTTCCTGAACCCATTTTGGCCGACCGATGTAGCGATGAATAAAAGGAAACATCTGAATTTTTGATAAATAACTCACTCTTGATACTTTAATATTTTCCTCAAAAGCCAACCGCTGCTGAAGTATTTCGTCGTTAACAACAACATCCTCTGCCTGATGACCAAGCTTTTTTAGATTAAAGGAGTAAAAATCAGCTGTACCAAAACTTTGTTTAAGGAGAAGTTGTAACTGCTTATTATAGGATTGTCGATATAAATCAGGATATTTACATCTAAAACTTTTTAAAAAATTTGGATAATAAGTATCAATAATTAATATTTTCACAAATATCGTTCCCTGTGATCTTTTAATTTTATTATTTTTTCCATAATTTTTACTATTCTCTCACTAGTTCTTCCATCACCATAAATAATTACTGGTCCTATAAATTTTTTAAATTTAGTTTTATTCATTAAAAAGAGCGAAATTTCTTTAACAATATTATCTTTTTTTGTCCCGATGAGCTTTGCTATCCCTAATTGGATCCCTTCTACTCTTTCTGTTACATCTCTTAAAACAAAAACGGGTTTACTTAAAAAAGAGGCTTCTTCTTGTATGCCTCCGGAATCGGTCAATACTACATTTGATTTCTCCATTAACCAAATAAAAAAATCGTATCCTAGTGGCTTAATTAAAAAAATGTTATCGATACCACCAAGAATGTCTTGCGCTGGTAATTTCACATTCGGATTGAAATGAACGGGGTACACTATTTGGCAATCCTTAAACCTTTGACTTATTTCCTTCAGGGCAAAACATATGTTTTTAAAAGTATTGCCAAAGCTTTCTCTGCGATGGATAGTAACAAGAATTATTCTCTTCTTGAAATTCAGAAAATAAAAAAATTTCTGATATTTATCTTCATCTCTCTTCTTTATTAACTCCTTAACCAGACACAGAGTATCTATCACAGAATTTCCCACTGTCCAAACATTATCGGTAATTCCTTCGTGAAACAAATTTTCAGTAGCTAACTTCGTGGGTGTAAAATGATAATCGGCTAAATGACTTATCAAAACCCTATTCACTTCTTCAGGAAAAGGTTTATATTTATTTTTACTCCGCAAACCTGCTTCAATATGTGATATCTTAATCTTATTATAAAACCCTGCGAGAGCACTAACAAAAGCAGTTGTAGTGTCACCTTGAATAAATATGTTATCGGGTTTATAGTCTTCAACAACCTTTTTTATACCTGTTAACCCCTTAACCGTAATATCGAATAAAGACTGATTGGGATGAATTAAGTTTAAATCATAATCCGGTTTAATCTCAAAAAAGGCCAAAAATTGATCCAGCATTTCTCTGTGTTGAGCGGTAACACATATTTTCGTCTGGAATTCGTCTGGGTATTTATAGAATTCTTTAATTACAGGTGCTAATTTTATCGCCTCAGGTCGTGTACCGAATATATATAAGATTTTATACATAAAATGTTAGTTTTTCATCTTAAAAATTTATTTATAATACTACTTACTTTCATTACTAAATCCAATAAGTATGGACTTTTATCGTATAGTTTTAATCTGAAAGTCTCCCTTTTCTTTTCATATTTTGCCACCATCTCTTTCGCAACCATCTTGTCAACTGTGGCATTTTTAGTTACATTCTTGAATATCGAGGATAATTTTTTTGAGTTATTTCCCCAATTTAGATTTTCTTCCGCGTAACATCGGGCCTTTCTTTTAAATACAGGTATTTTATCAATTTGTTTAATATAATATTCCATTTTATTTACTAAATCACTTATATCTGTTTCACATTGAGGCCAATAGTATCCATCAGAACGAGAATATAAGTATGAAATTTTTATTTTCAAGCCGTTAGTATCATCGATAAATTCATTCATTGGGGGGTTATCGGACGTAATTACCGGTAAGCCGGACGCAAGAGCTTCAATGATAGTTAAACCAATTCCATCAAGTCGTGATGGATAAACATATACATCTCCCAAATGATATAAACCAGGAGCTGGCACAGTTTTATGATATATCTCCAAATATTTACTTTTTCTAAGATTTTCAATAATCTTATTTAGTCTAGGGAATACTTCTGATAAATCTACTTGAGTTTGAACGATCAAACGAGAACGGCGCTGAAGTTGTGAAAAAGCTTTTATAAGTATATCAGTCCCTTTTCGATCAGGACTCATGCCGCAAGAATGAAAAAAGGTAACTATTCCATTTTTTACGGGGTTATAGTTTTTTGGATAAAAAAGATTAGTATCAGTTCCCCAAGGAATATAATAGCAGTGTGAATGCCATTTAAAGACATTGTAATGACGTTTAGTGTTGCAAATAAGAAAATCGTATATGTTAAATAGGGGAATAGTATTTTCAGTATAGTAGTCTACATATGCTCCTGTTTTAATACCCAATTCTTCGCATAGTAATACTGGTCTCCACCACTGCTGTTCGTTGAAAAAAACTAAATCTAAGTTGTTTCTCAAAATCCATTTCTTGAAATCCCTTAGGTCGATAGCCATCGGTACCTCCAAATCTGTCTTTTTCCCCCAAGTGACATTTTTATTATCCCAACTGGAATTTTCAATAGTATGGTGTTCTCCACCTCTTGCGTAAATAAACACATGATGATTATTTTTCAGAGCATTAAGATATTGCCGCGAAACATACGCAGCTCCTCTTTCAAACCAGGTTGTTACTATTCCAATATTCATATTTCAGCAATTAAATCGGTAAATTCTGGAAGTAAGTCATAAAGTGATTTTGGGTAATACTTTACATCTCTATATATATTTAGCACTTTGATTTGAAAATTAACTTTAGGATCAAAAGGGTATGTTTTATTCTTAACTGCGCTTTCTAGTACATCTTTCTTGGCTAAATGGATATATTTCTGAGAGTGGGCATAATTTTTGATTTTTTTGATCATATCAGCAATACTTAAACACCAGGAAAAATGGCCTCCTACAATATCACTATAAATTTTACCTTCATATCTCCATGGTGCTGGAAATTTGTTTTTATAGTAATCGGCAAAACAGATAGTAGGCGCAATAAATTTATTATTTTCCCACAGATAATTTATTTTATAGAAAAATTGATACAAAGGTACAGTAACAGCTTTAGTAAATAGACCTAACCGATTAAATATATCGTTGTAATTTTGCCGATAAATTATTTCATCTGCATCCAAAGAAATAATTATATCATTTCGGTTAAGACCAACTTGCTTTACGAAATAACCTCTCATTAATAACTCATTTCTATGAGCTAATTTTTCATTATCACCAGCTAGTAAAAAATCATCTAAAGTAGTAACTCCTAAATATACTATCTTCTTTTTTTCCTGGGTGGTAAAGCTTTCCAAATAATTCTTAAATATTAACGGTTTTTTGAGACCGGTATGAGTATGATCAAACTCGCAAATAATAAACTTATCTATATAACCAGAAGATTCCCTCAGACTCAATTTTAGGAATTTAATTTCATAAGGAGAAGAGAATAATGTCTTTAAATAGATCATGCTAAATAAAATTATCTAAAAACTTTTCCACAATGAGTAATAAGAGTTTTTTGTTTGTAATAATTTTAACCAAAATATATCATTACGCTGAACTGAATATTCTAACCACTTTTTACTGTGAATTATTTTTTTCTTTTTACCAAGACAACCAGCGAAAATAGCAAAGGTACTAGGAGATGAAATTAATACATCACATTGCGTCATTTGGTAAAAGTCATAAATCGGTTCGATATTCTTATCACTTAAATAAAATTCTATTTTCTTGTCTTTAAAATAATCAATAGTTTTAACGAAAGCTGGATAATTGTCGTCATCGGTGTATAAAGCAAAAACAATTTGTTTCGGCTTAAAATAATTCAAACAATATAAAACTGCTTTTTGGTAATATGGAAATTTTAATGCTGCCTTTTCATTCCACGATTGAAAATCTGTTCCCCTGAAATGCAGTCCAATAATTATTTTGTCCGTTGTATTAAAACTGAAACTGTGCATATATTCATCTTTAATTCGAATAATCTCTGAGGGAGAACAGAACAGATAGTCAAAAAAGACTTCGCCTAATATTGGCGGTTGTATTATAGTATTTTTATTGTTTATAGATTCTTTAATTACAAATGAAATAAATTGCTTTGGATGATATCGCAAGATTTCTTGAGAAGTAAAATAAAGTGATTGTCTTAACGGAAATACCGGTTTTAATTTCTTTGCCATATTATAAAAATATTTATTTTCTGGAAACTGTGGTTGAAAATAAGCAATATTGGTAACGCGTATAAGTTGATGGAAGAAATGATAATGAAAAAGTCTATTACCCATTCTTCCAGATGATATTGTCTCAATTCCTAACATATAAAATACCTTATCTTTTAATAGCTGTAATCACTAAGTCGGCATTGGGACGAAAACTTTTAATAACGACATCTTTAAATCCCCCTGCAGCGATAAAAAATTCATTCATCATGTTGGGATTAATATAGACAGTATGAGTGGGATCCTTTGTATTAATATCATCAGAATAACCATCGGGAACAAATAATGCAAGAATTCCTCCCTTTTTCAGCATTTTCCAGGCTTCTTTTAAAGACTGAATCGGCATTAAAGAATGCTCATAAGAGTGCGATGCTGTCACCAAATCGAATCTATTAATGAAATTTTTTAACTCACTTGTTTTGCTTAAAGTTTCAAAACTACCCTTGAATAATTTGTTATTCGGATACATATCTTTAGCCCATTTGTTATCCTTAAAGTGAATCTCGCCCTTCTGAATATATTTATCAACACCAAACCAGTTCCTATACTTGAGAAACGGAAATAATGGATTTTCGCCTGGCCCTATTTCAAGTATATTAGAAGTAAATGAAATTTGTGGAAAATGCTTGAGTATATACTCTCTCATATATTTTTGAGGTGGCATGTTAGCTCTAAAAAAATATAAACCTAATTTTCTTTTCTGATATAAATAATCTCTGATTTTAGAACAAAGTCTTATATTTATATTCGTAAAAGAGGAGCATGCAGATATTGATCTAAAATCTTGATAATTACGATAGAAGTAACAAACTGCTTTTATCTCTTCTTCTGTAGCTTTTATTTCTTTTTCTGAATAGATTTTTTTTACTATTTTTTTTATTATTTTTTGATTTAACAAATGAAACATAAAAATTATATAATTATGTCTTTAACATCACCGATGTATTCTTTGAATGGCTCAAGGATTGCTCTAATACTTTTAGATATTTTTGTTTTTGATGCTATTAATCCTAATAGAAGAGGTATCTTTTCTTTAGGATAGCAGTAATTAAATATAAAATAATTTGAAAAGCCAGCTTTTTTAAGCAGCAATTTTATATATTCTTTATCAAATAATGATTTATGCAGTTGTTCTAACCAATAACTAGGAGCTATTTCTGGATCTCCGTGAGTATAACGATAGACATGATATAAATCGAATATTTTTCCATAACCAGGAATTCCTGGATTTCTATTTATGTACCAGTTTGCAACAACTCTAAAATCTGGAATACCTAAAATTATTAAAAATCCATTTTTAGTTAAGATCCGAAAACAATCTTCTAACATTGGTAACTGCTGTGAACGGTAGATATGCTCAAAAAAAGCATGGGCAAAAATACAGGTTACACTATTTTCTTTAAACCTACTTAAGTTTGAGCAATCCATTATTATATCAACAGCTTTAGTTGCTCTAAAGTCGCAATTTATCATATTATCGTAATGTTTATCACCACAACCTAAATGTAATTTTAACTCACCATATCTCTTAATCATCTTCTTTAACCTAGATTTCCATTTAAGATCTAAAGCGTTTTTTTTACATAATAGAATTAGATTATTTATAATCATTAATAACTGACTGCAAATAATACAATAATATTTTCCAACTGGTAAAAATATTTTCTTAATTGAAGTCTTTCGCATTTTTTATCCAAGGAATAGAATCAGTAATAACTTTTGGCGGCTGAACAACTTTTATTCTTTGCCAACCGGAAGGATCGACGGGGTGGAAATTTTTAATACCTGGTTTGACACGTGGCCATATTTCTTTTAACCAATTTGGTCTAATCTCCTGCATATGTCCAAAAGACGAGAGTTTTTCAACAATCTTGTTGAATGGCATAACATATGAGAAATGCCAATTCTTGCATATATTTTCAGGAATAGTTTTAAAAATTCGAGCCTTTGGAAGTCTTTTATTCTCAAATTTTTGCACATGTTTAAGATCGATAGCGAATTCAAAACATGGATTACCCTGGGGAGTAATAACACTCCAGTTGGGTTTTTTTACCAGTTGAATATGATACATTTTCCATACCTCTGAAGGATTTTGTAACATCCAAAAGTATGCTTTGAATATTTCTTCAGGTGTATAAAATTCATCAGTATCCACTGTTAATAGCCATTCTGAACCATTCTTTTTTGCGAGCCTTAACGCCTCATTCCTTTCATCAGTCTCATTTTTCCATTGACCTTCATAAATATTAAGATTTGGATACTTTTTCTTTAATTTATGAAGAATTTTGCCTGTATTGTCAGGTGTAATTAAATTTCGGGCTTGAGGATTATAATTCCAAGGATATTTCGAATACATCACTATGATTTCATCTGCATATGCACTTGCATTTTTTACCCAACTTTCAATAAAATGATCTTGATTGAAAGCAAGACAATATACTGATATTTTTGGGATTACTAAATTATTATATTTTTCTATTTTCCCTCCCCATTTCTTCAGAAAATACTCCGAATTTGCTTTGGGATTAACAGCACCAGATAGCCATCGTGATGACCCGCCATAATGAAAAACGGAAGAATGCTGCACTACTACTAACCGCCATCCTTTAGACATGAGAGAAAGACCAAGATCGATATCTTCATGACCATTTTTATAGTTTTCATCAAAATAATTTACCTCTTCAAGAGCTTTTCGAAAAGCCAGAAAACAAAATCCGTTTACCGTAGAAACAAAACAGTCTGATCGTAGCTCATTTTTTAGTGGTCTCATGGTTCCATCAGGAGATATAATCGCCCATGTAGCATAATTTTTTTTCGTTCCGAACCACCCTAGATTTGTTTCCATTACTGGCATAGCTAGTCCTACTCGTGGGTATTTATTCAAAGTATCAACGAGATAATCTAACCAATTACTTCGCGGTATCGTATCATCGTTGATTGAACCTATATATTTAATTGAGGGAAATTTTCTAATAAGATATTTCCATCCTGCATTATTTGCCGATGCAAAGGCCTTATTTTCTTTCAAATTCAGTATTATTACGTTATTTGGCCAATTTCCTCTAGATAAAAAATCACTTATAATCTTACCTCCATCGTTTACAATGCAAACGATAAGATCTTGTGAATTTGTGGTTTTTATTATATTAGCTACAGTCTGCTTAATAAATTTAGTTTGGTAAATAGGAATGACTAGACCAACTTCAAATTTATTCATAAACCATTTTTCTTCTATTTAATTGCCGTTAAGCTCTTCCATTCATGGTCGATATTAAATATTCCAAAGCCATAACTTTTTTGCAAATTATAACCAGATTTATAAGGATCAAAATCTCTGATTGTAAAAAAATAAGCATCTTCAACAAAATCTATTACTTCTTGGCCTGGAACTGTTAAAGCACAACTAATACTGTAGTTTCCTGCATATAAATTTAGAGATTTTATATGACATTCTATTTCATTAAGTCCTTTTTTTAATTTATATATTTTATTATGCATTGTTCCCGAATCAAGAACACTCAAGTTTTGCATCTCGTCTTTTATTACTAATTGAACGCTACATTTTACTTCTTTTAAGTCTGAAAAAATGCTCAATCGTATTATAAGTGGGTTGACACTATCTAAAATTTCTTGATGAATGGAGTTTTTATTAATAATATGTATATCCATTATTTTTGCTCTAAGAGATAATCCATCATTTCTTTTTCTATCTGCCAAACTAATTTCCTTCGTTTTATGGCTTGATTTTGAATCTAAATAAATTTTAACCGCTTTGCCAACATCTCCAATATGTTTTATCTTTCCGACCTCCAATAAAATGCATCTTTTACAGAGCCTCTTTACCGCTTCTAAATTATGACTTACAAATATAACTGTCCTTCCTCCCTTAGCTATATCCCCTATTTTCCCCAAGCACTTTTTCTGAAATTCAGCATCACCAACGGCCAAAACCTCATCAATAATCATTATTTCTGGATCCAAGTGTGCCGCAACTGCAAAAGCAAGGCGAGTGTACATACCAGAAGAGTAAAATTTTACAGGAGTATCTAAGAATTTTTCTATTTCCGAAAAATCTACAATTTCATCAAACTTTCTCCTTATTTCTTTATTTTTCATTCCCAAAATTGCTCCATTTAAAAATATATTTTCCCTGCCCGTTAATTCCTGATTAAAACCCGTGCCTACTTCAAGTAGACTAGCTATCCTTCCGCGCAAAATGATTTTTCCACTCGTAGGAGGCGTAATTCGGCTCAATATTTTGAGTAATGTGCTTTTTCCTGCACCATTCCTACCAATTATTCCTAATACCTCTCCAGGGATAACATCAAATGATATATCTTTAAGTGCCCAAAATTCATCCTCCATTAAGCCATCGGCTGAAACTTTCCTTTGTTTAAAAATGTCTAAAGGTCTTTTTGTTATCCGCATTAAACTATCGCGCAACGTATGATATTGCTGGGTTACACCAATTCTGTATTTCTTAGATATATTACTCACTTGGATGATTGGTCTTGACATATTTTTCAGATTATATCAGCAAAAAACCGTTCAGTTTTATTGAAATACCATATACCAAAAAGAAATATAACAAGTGAAGAGATAACGGATATTAATATGAGATTTGGATTAAGAAAATTTTGCCCAGAAAATACCATTCTTACCGATTCCACCACTGACGTCATTGGATTTATGGCCATAATATATTTATTCCTATCTGAAACAATCGACAACGGATAAATAACAGGAGTTAAAAACAAAAAGATCTGTATAAAAAAAGGCAGGATATAATTTACATCACGGTATTTTACATTGATTGATGAAAGGAAAAAACCAAATCCAGCAGCAGTAATGAATGTAATAAATATTGCCAATGGGAAAATAACCAGCCCCAATATTTGAGGCACATATCCAAGAATTAAAGCAAGTGCAAGAAGCAATAAAAAGTTGATTGTAAAATCAACGAAACTTGTGATGACAGAAGAAAGAGGAAGAATAATTTTCGGGAAATATACTTTTTTGATTATTCCTTCATTCGCCACCATACTACCACTTGCGTGAGAAAGAGCACTTGAGAAGAAAGACCAAAACACCAAGCCACACAAAACAAATAAAGAATAGGGAAGTTTTCCTGAGGGAATTTTGGCTAAATTACCAAAGAAAATGGTGAAAATGACCGTACTGATTATTGGTTGAAAAATAACCCACAAAATACCCAAAGCGGTTTGTTTATAACGTACTTTTATGTCACGCCAGACAAAAATATAAAAGAGTTCCCGAAACTTCCAGATTTCCTCAAGATCAATAAGCTGCCATTTGGTTTTGGGCTTTATGATAGTCTCTCTCATAGAATCACGGAGTCAAATATATTACGCTTGAATTGTATCAGAACTTATGAATTTTACAAAATTATTGCAAGTAGCTTATTATTTTATGTCCCGGGAATACAGATATAGATTTTTGAAGATCTCTTTTGAATTGCAAATCAACTTCTGGTTTAATTCATTATGTGTTTGTACCGAAGGATCATTAGAACCGGGATATGGTTGGTTAGGAGTACATCTGGTTTCTGAAATAACATAACGACTAGTATTTCCGGTTATACTGCAATTAACCATAAAGACCCTCATCATGCCTTCATAAGAAGACCAGATAAGAGAAGGATCCAATACCGTAACATCTTGCATTGGTCCTTTTTTTCCACACCATTTGATAAAATCATTCATTTTTGGAAAATAATAGTCAATCCAGTCGGAAAGTCCAATTCTATGCATGGCATAATTTCTGATATAGCCGGGGACGAAATCACCTTCATAAATTCGCCTAAAATTTTTCCAAACTACATTTCCGGCGATATAAACAAAAGCTATACTGTAAAATATATATATTGACAAAACCAACTTAGAATTACTTTTCAGTCTTGAAAAAATAACAAATGGAAACACCAGGAGAACCGGAATCAGTAAAAACCAATGGTAGTAATAACGAAGCTCAAAACCGGTAACGTTTTTGGAAATAATTATTTCCAAGATTATAGACCAGACAATTGTGAATATCAGGTATTTAACAATCTTGTTTCTGGTAATTAAACCGGCAAAAAAACCAAGTACCACAGAGAATATAGTCAAGTAGAACATCAGATTGCTTTCTTGAAAAAGGATGTTTTTGATAAGAAAAAAATGTTCCTTGCCAATAGCCACCGCCCAAGCCTGAAAAAAACCCCTGGCTGTTCCGCACGGCCATCCGTACCAACATGGAAAAACAAACGGATAGATAGGATTGCCGGAAATCAGGAAATTTTTTAGATACCAGTAACCACCAAAAAGAAGGAAAATAATCAGACCAGAAAATAAAATTATAATCGATTCCTTATTCATGATTATTTTCCGAATTCTCCGATAGTAGATGATTAAAAATAAAAAAACCGAAACAGCCAAAAGAGAACCGAGAAATGCAACTACTGTGTTTTTTATGCTGATGGCCAGTCCAAAAAAAATTGCTGCCACAAATAATCTGTACTTATTCGGTTTATTAACGAAATCGACAGTTGCAATAAGAAATAGAATCGACAATACGGCCGCACCGGCATCGACATACCCCCATGTCGAAGCGGCCAAAAAGGTGGAAGCGGTCAAAAAAGGCATTAAAAAAGTAAGAATCAAAGCCGGCAATCTGCCGACTTTTTTCCAAATATAGGAAACAATCGCATAGTACGAGGAAAAAACCAATAAGAAATGCAGCAGTCGAGCTGTAGCATAGGTCTTCGTTATTGAAAACATGATAATGAAAGCAGTATTAAGTGTCTTGGGCATCATGTGATATAAAGAGGGTGGACCGGTTACCGGCCAGAAAGGCCAGTGGGTTTCCAGCGTCAGTTGTGCCGGAGAATAAAATTGGTAAGCCATTTCATCAAAATAAAAGGGGGGCGCATTAAGCAGAAAATAAAACGGTTTAAAAATCAAAGGGATAACTAAAAGCGGATATGGAAAATGGATAAGTGCCTTTATTAATGTCAATGGACCTCTATTTTTCAGATAAACCGGTAAAGAAACCAGTCCAAAGATGATTAAGCTTATCCAGACATAAACCGGCCAGAAGGGTAGAAAAAAATGCAGAAGAAACCAGATAAAGATAAATATCCCCAATCCCCATATCCAATAGACAGTTCTTAAATAATCCGAAGGTTTCAGAAAATGTGCCAAATTTACTCCAATGGCATCAAAAACCAAAAAGGCAAAAATAAAAACACTAGAGTTGAACAAGTTAAAAGTGGCAAAATAATCAGTTAGTTGCATTATATTTTATCTGGAAGGGGATGTATTAAATGAGTTTTAATTGTTTCAATAAAAAATAACCAGAAATCAAAAAGAATCATTTGAAAAAATAGAATGTATTTGGTAAATAGATGATAATCGGAAATGATGAATAATTGCAGAAATCCTAAAAATGTAACTATTACCGCTATAAAAACTAGAGGAATTCGGTCTAACCAGCTACTTATAGGATTTGCTTCTCTGCTTAAAGCTTCCTCCAACTTTTTGGTAAGTAAATATGATAACAGCCAAAATTCGGCAAATAGAGTCATGGCAATAGTAGTAAACAGAGATACTGGAAGAAAAATAAGACCAATAAGCAAAAGTATTAAGGCAAAAATAACAAGAGTAGCTGGTTTTAATAAAATTATTACTTTCAGATGCCGCCAACCGTCTTCCCAACGTCTAAGATGTGGTATTTTACCGCGCTGATCTTTATAAAAATTTATTGGTAACTCTATGTATCTTCCGTTGTTAATAGCAGTTTTTATCAGCAATTCCGATGCCCATTCCATACCACTATTTTTCATTTTTAGTTGTCTATAAAAAGAAGTCTTGATAGCTCTCATACCAGAATTACAATCGGAGGCTTTAATACCATAAACCAGGTGGTTTAAAGTGGTCAACATAGGTGTTCCAAGATATCGATTTAAAAAAGGCATTGCTCCTTTTTCTATTTTTCCCCTTATCCTGGATCCTAAAATCAGATCATAACCTTTATTTATATAAACTAGAAATTTCTTTAATTCGCCAAAATCGTAACTTAAATCAGCATCGGCAAAAAATACATAAGGATATTTTGCTGAGAGGATACCATAATGCAAGGCAGCACCATAACCTTTTATTGGCACATGAATCAATTTTATTGAACGAAATTTAGCTAGTTTTTCCAATGTCCCATCTGTACTACCATTATCAGCAACTATAATTTCGAACTCTTTCTTTAAATATTGTCTGGCTGCACGAGATGCAATCTTTACTGCTTTTTCAATAGTACTAACTTCATTCAAACAAGGTATGACAATAGTCAATTTCATAAAGGATACGCGAAAGCTATTCCTAAATTTGGTTCAACAGGATGTTTTTTAGTTTTAACCGAAAATCCAGCCTTTTCCAAACGGGCAGTCAAAGCTTTCATCTTTTTATCATTATGATACTCAAAAATTATTCCGTCAAATCTTGATAATAGTTTTAAAGGAGTATTTAAGAAAATTTCGTATTCCGTACCCTCAGAATCACATTTTAATATCAGATTACTAGTTCTAACGAGACTTATTATTTTCCCAAGCGTCATGCATTTGACTCTTATATTTGTAACATTATCAGAATATTTGAAAAAACTGGATTGTCCTTTATTCGGGTGAATATAAAATTTTTTGCTACCATTTCTGTCAGACACAGCTGCCTTGATTACTAATACATTTTTTACCTTATTTATTTTTAAATTGAACTTTAATAATTCTTGATTGTCTGGGAGAGGCTCAATAGTTATTACTTCCTTAATTTTCCTAAATTGTTTAGCGTAAATAGCTACGTCTCCGATATAACCTCCTATATCAATAAGTGTTGTATCTCTCTTAAGCTTCCTAAAAATTGGTAAATATACTGATTCATCAAACACTTCTTTAATGGCTAAGATATCATAAAGGTCACGGACTTTGAAATGCCACGTCTTATTCAAGCTGATTAATACCGCTCTTCTGCCCAACAACATGTCTTTTATATGAAATAAAATCTCGGCCTTATTGTCTATTTTTCTTAAAAAGTATAAGATAGTAAAAAAATAATATAGGCGAGGTATAATTCTATCGATTGTCATATTATAAATTAAGTCAAACTTTCATTGGATTATATTATAAACTTCAGCTAACAAAAGTAGTAGCAATAATATGATTATCACTCGGACACCAATGCGAATTACACTAGGAGGTGGAGGTACCGATGTCATCTGGTATAGCCGCCTTAGAGGCGGAGCATGGATTAGTGCGGCAATCAATAAATATATTTATATAACTTTAAGAGAAATAGCATCAGATAAACTCAGAATCAATGAGGGAAAAAGAATAATTCGGACAGATAATAATATTCCCAATGAGATTGTTTCCGCATGTCTTCGATCAACAAATATCACCAAAGGTTTAACTCTATCTATTTTATCAGATACCGAACCTAAATCCGGCCTTGGTGGTTCCGGAGCACTTGAGGTTGGATTATTGAACGCACTATATAGCTTTAAAAAAGTAAAAATTACTAAATTATATCTGGCAAAAAAAGCCTCGGAAATTGAAATTAAGTACTTAAAAAGACCGGTTGGACCTCAAGATCAATATATTGCATCTCTCGGAGGGATAAAATATTTTGAAATTGATAAAAGTGGAAATGTTTCCTATGAGCCCTTACAACTATCAGAAAATAGCTTATTGAAACTAAAAAACAATTTACTTTTCTTTAAAACTGGCCTCCAAAGAGATGCGGCCAATATTCTTGCCAGTGAAAGAGAAATACTAATGAAAGAATTTGTAGGTTCTGAAAATATAATAAAGAATTTAGATAAAATAAAATCATTAGGACAACAAATTAAGAAATTCCTTCTTGAAGGAAAAATTGATGAATTTGGATATTCTCTGCATAAACATTGGCTTATTAAGCGAGCACTATCTCATAAAGTTTCGAATACTAAAATTGAAAAATGGTATAATGAGGCTCTAAAAGCCGGAGCTCTGGGAGGAAAAATAATGGGTGCCGGTGGCGGCGGCTGGCTGGTTTTTTATGTCAATAAAAATAAGACTATTTTCCGTAAAAAAATGAAGGAACTAGGCTTAATCGAGCAAGGAGTAAATTTTGACTGGGAAGGTACAAAAAGGTTATTATAACAACCTGACATATGAAATTTTTTTCAAATAATACGAAATATATTACACATTATCTGGAAGGATTGATTTCCACTGTTAAAGATTTATCCCTTAAAGAAATAAATGAAACAATCCAACTTCTGGTAAAGTTAAAAAGAAGACGCGGTCGACTATTCATACTCGGAATCGGAGGTAGTGCTGCTAATAGTTCACATGCTGTCAACGATTTCCGAAAAATTTGTAAAATTGAAGCTTATACTCCAAGTGACAATATTTCCGAATTAACAGCAAGAACTAATGATGATGGTTGGGAATCGGTTTTTATCAATTGGCTAAAAGTCAGTAATCTAACCAAAAAGGACACAGTTATGGTCTTTTCTGTAGGTGGAGGCGATAGTAAAAAGAATATCAGTGTCAATCTAATTTATGCATTGCGATATGCTAAAAAAGTTGGCGCAAATATTATCGGAATTGTCAGCAAAGATGGAGGTTTTACAAAAAAAGTAGCAAATATTACTATTATGATTTCGGTTAAATCTATAAAAACTACTACGGCTTATGCTGAATCGCTACAAGCAATTATCTTGCATACTATTGTTAATCACCCTTCGCTCACCTGAACATTCTTCTTGCTTCTTTTAGCTTTTCCAGGTTACTTATATCAATAAAATACCCTTTTTGCTGATATGCATAAATTATTTTACCTGAAGATAGTATTTTAGGGAAAATATCTTTTCCGAAATCCTGAATCTTGCCGGGAATAATAAAATCAAAAATTCCTGGTTGAAAAATATAAAATGAAGCATTTGACCAAACAAAATCTTCTTTTTTATCAATTATTTTTGGTCTTTCCTTAAATTTATGGATAACTCCATAATTGTCAAATTTAATTAGACTTTTGGGATTAGATCTTTTGTTTTTATAAACTACTAAAGTTACAAAGGCATTATGTACTTTATGCTTTTTTATTACATCGGCTATGTCTAATTTTCTTAATATATCTCCATAAGCTACTATAAACGTCTCTTCAATAAATTTTTTTGCGCCAACTATTGCTCCGGCAGTACCTAAGGGATTATTTTCATCTTCTATGAGATAGTTTATTTTTACATTAAATTTTGAACCGTTACCAAAATAGTCAGAAATATCTTTATGTCTATAACAAAGGGCAAAAATCAGATCGGAAATACCACTTTTTTTAAATAACTGAATTATATGTTCTAAAATGGGTTTTCCACCAACTTCAACCATGGGTTTGGGTATTCCGATTGTAAACGGCCGTAGTCTCTCTCCTTTTCCTCCCGCCAGTATTATGGCTTTCATATAATTTAAAGATGAGGTATCACCTCTCTCAAGTTCTTCACTAAAAGATCTGGTTTTATTCCTTTTAGTTTTCTCTCTATCACTCTCAGATATTCAGTTTCTATAATATTTCCCAATAATATCGTCCTGCAGCCTGCTTTTTTTCCGGCCATCACATCATTTACTCCGTCTCCCAAAAACCATGATTTCCGAAGGTCTATATCAAATTCTTTGGAAGCTTGCAATATCATTCCTGGATTTGGTTTCCTGCATTTACACGCCTTTTTATATTTAAGGATTTTCGCAAAAGGATGATGGAAACAGAAATATTGACCGTCCAGAATAACCTTTTCCTTCTTCAATAATTCTGTCCATTTCTCTTTAACTTTCCGGAAATTTTTCTTGTTTATTTTTTTCAGCCCAATTTGGGGTTGATTAGAAATTAAAATATTCAAATAACCTTTCTTCTTTGATTTCTTTAATAATTCAATAATTCCCGGCATAAGTTCTACTTCCTCTGCACATCTGGCAATATCAACCGTGCCTGACTGCCGGTCATAACACATTTTTATAACAATCCCGTCTCTATCTATAAATAAAGCTTTATTCATAACTGCTTAATAAATACCAATTAATGTAGTATTATATACTACAGCTTTATAAACTTTAACTGGATATGAAATTAAAATCCACTTTTAACCGCTCTATATTTATTGATTCTTCTAATATTGAAGAAATAATAAAGTGGGACGATATTGGAATAATTGACGGTGTAACTACCAATCAATATATTTTTCTAAAAGAAGGCATCAAGATAAAAAATATCAAAAAATTATTAAAAAATATCTGCCAAGTGATGAAAGAAAGACCTGTTTCTGTAGAGTTAACAAACAGTCAATCTTCGATAAAAGAGATGTTACTTGAAGCTAAACAGCTAAATAATATTGCAGAGAATATTGTCATTAAAGTTCCATTGATTCCAAATACGGACAAAAGTTTAATTGTCATCAAGAACTTAATTAAAAATAAAATATCAGTAAATGTGACCACAATGATGACATTTGAACAGCTGATCTTAGCAATACTTGCTACTCGTAAGTCATCTCCAACATCATTCGTCAGTCTTTTTTGGGGAAGAACTATTGATGATCATGCTAAATATAGAAGTCGATCTGATTTTATGGCAAAATATCCCTTTGTCGGTACCGAATCGGAAATAAATAGCAGCCCGCATAACATTATTGAGGCGACCGCTAATTTTATCCGTGAAGGTAATTATCAAAATCCAAAAATCATTGTTGGCAGCATCAGAACAGCATCAATGGTTGGCGAAGCTTTTGCAGCTGGAAGTCACATCGTCACCGTCACACCGCAGGTTCTTTCTGCCATGTTATTTAGCCAACGAACAATTGAAACTATAAACCAGTTTGATGATGCTTGGAGACAGTTACAATCCAAAAAGTAACATCTAGTTTTAAATGACAACTACTCCTTTCATATCAATCGTTATTCCCATTAGTGGTCGCCTACAATATGTCACTGAGGCACTCAATTCAGTATATCAGCAAGTAAAAATTGATCGTTCAGATATAGAAATTTTCATTGTAGAAGATGATCATCCAAAAGATACAATTCGGACTGAAATAAAAAAATTATATCCCGATGTCAACATTATCATAAATCATAACGAACACTCACCCGCCGGAAGCCGGAATGCAGCACTATCACTGGTAAAAGGAAAATATCTAGTTTTTCTTGATTCTGACGATAAATTGAAACCCAAATTTTTATCTGAAATGTTAGCTACATTAGAAAAAGATAAACTATGCTCTGGGACAGTTTGTCTCTCCAATACAGTTTTCGATGGTCCTTACAAATTAACAAGGAAGATAAAACTCGTCTTTCTTATGCTTATTAGAGATGTTAGCATGTTTATTTCTTACATAATAAATCATAAATATCTTTTTCCATCAGCATTTTACCTCTGTCAGATATCACACATGATGTTTAAGGCAGATAAAATTAAAGGTTTGAAATTTAACTATACCTATTCACGAGGCGGCGAAGATTGGGATTTTTTTAATCAATGTCTTAAGCGCGGACCAATAAGAATTTTTCCGCAGAGACTTCTTACTTTTAGATATTCACAAATAAGCTCAACCAACCTGTCTATCAACCTGCAACTTAAATGGCAATCATATAAACTGCTTGCTTCAGAATTACCTCCGGAGAGAAAAAGGGGTCTGCATTACAAATTATTTTTATATTATATCCAACTGTTTAAAGGAAAAAATGCCTGATAAAAATAATTGGACAGCCACTGCATTAGAGACGATTACTAGGACTAAACATCTACTTTCTAATATATCAATAAAGGTAAGGACACAACAGTTTAAAATATTTCTCAAATTATTCTCTCCAAAGGCTTGTGACAAAATTCTAGATGTTGGAGCTTCATCAAACGAGACGCTAAAAGATTCAAATATGTTTGAGCGATTGTATCCTTTCCCGGAAAAACTGACTGCTGTCACAATCGAGGATATAAGAATATTAAAAAAACTCTACCCAAAAATCAAAATTATAAAAATAACACCTAATAAACCTCTACCATTTAAGAAAAATGAGTTCGATATAGTCACTTCATGGGCAACTTTGGAACATGTTGGTAATGCGGAAAAACAAAAATTTTTTATGCGCGAATTATTGAGAGTGGGCAAAAAAAATTTTATCACTACTCCATATAAATATTGTTTCTATGAGCCACACAGTGAGGTTTTCTTCATTCATTGGTTACCAGATAAATGGTTTAGGAAATTATTAAATATCTTAGGAAAAAAATTCTGGGCGAAGGAGCAAAATCTTAGACTAGTGGGAATAAAAGAAGTAAAGAATCTTATCTCTGATAGAGATCTAAAAGTAAAGCTCTTTTTTACAGCAGGCTTTTTGCCTACACATTTAATAATTTACAGAAACAACAATATTTAGGCTCGAGAATCTAGAAAATATCGTCAATGCTTTTAAGAATCGAGTCAGAAACCTTATCCCAGGAAAATTTCTCTTTGATGATTTTTCTCCCTTTTTTACCCATCTGCAGACTCAGTCTTCTGTTTTTTAATATTTTAATAATAGCGCTACTTAATGCTTCCTTATTTATCGAATTAACTAAAAAACCTTCTTCTCCATCCTGAATCATTTCTCTGCCTTCAAGCCCGGTTATTACTGGTTTTTCACAGGCCATCGCTTCTTTCACTGTCAAGCTCATACTCTGACCTCTTGTTGGCTGGACTACTACGTCTGCAAGTGTATAGTATGCAGGAAGAAGTAAGTAATCTACATTTCCTAGAAAAACAATGTTCTTCCTTACACCAAGCTTATCCGCAAGAAATTCCATTTTTTTAAGATTGCCTAGCGTAGAAGTAATCAGTAATAAAAGATTGGGAAACCTTTTAACTACCTTAGGTAAAGAATTGACAAGAAGATCGGTTCCTTTAGTTGGAGTAAAATCGGTACTATGGAGAATGATTCTTTTACCTGAATATTTTTTTTGCAATGTCTTATTTTTGGTTGGTTTAAAAAAGTCGGTATCAACTCCTTCGTATACAACTCCAATATCCTTCCTACCGTAAACAGATTTTATCCAATCTTTATTAAATTTACTTAGAGTCAAAACACTTTTTGCCGCAAGAAGCGCTTCTTTATCTAAACGATTATAAAGAGCTTTCATCGATCTATAAAACAATCGAATTGGAAAGGCATAGCCGGACAAAAACTTTTGATCATAAAAAAAAGCTAACGGCTCAAAACAAATTTGTATGTACGGTTTATTTAGTTTTTTTGCCCAAAGATGGGCTGGAAAATAACTAGTGATTATTACATCAGCACTGTTAGCAAAGACTCTCAGTTTCGAAACTTCATAATTGATCATTTGTTTTAAAAAAAACCAATAGAGAGGATTATTTGTGGATAAAAAATTTACTGTGTGGAGTGGGACGTTGATCGTTTGAAATTGCTTTTTAGCATAATCTGATGCTACACTTGTACAAACAGTTACCTGATGATCTTTAGAAAATCGTTTAGTGACTTCAAAAACGTATTTATGTCCTCCCATCCAGTTTAGAAAGTGCGAGTGTAACCACAGAATTTTCATATGGTCTTTTGACTCTGCTCTACGTACCATTTGACGGTTTTTCTGAGTCCGGCCTTAAAATCAGTTTTAGCTTCGAATCCAAATTCTTCCCACGCTTTTGAGGTATCGAGCTTTCTCCTTGGCTGACCATCAGGTTTTGATTTATCCCATACAACTTTGCCCTTAAAACCTATTATTTTGCAAAGGAGTCTTACTAAATCTTTGATAGAAATCTCAAAGCCGGCGCCTAGATTTACAGGATCTGCTTTATCGTATTTTTCAGTGGCTAAAATTATTCCCCGCACTGCGTCCTCAACATAAAGAAATTCTCTGGTTGGTTTTCCTGTTCCCCAAACGATTATTTTTTTATCTCCTTTATTTGTTGCATCTATAATTTTTTTAATTAGAGCGGGAATTACATGGGAAACCGAAGGGTCAAATTTATCTCCCGGACCATAGAGATTTACTGGTAAAAGATAGATGGCATTAAGTCCATATTGCTGCCTGTATGCTTGTGCTTGTACCAGTAACATCTTTTTTGCCAACCCATAAGGTGCATTTGTCTCTTCAGGATAGCCGCTCCAGAGATCTTTTTCTTTGAACGGAACAGGAGTAAATTTCGGATAGGCACAAATTGTTCCAATTGCCACAAATTTTTTGACTCCGGCTTGCCTTGCTTCTTCCATCAGATGCACTCCCATTAAGATGTTGTCATAAAACATTTCGCCCGGATGTTCCATATTGAAACCAATCCCACCAACTTTTGCTGCCAGATGTATCACAATATCTTGATTTTTCACTACTTTACTGCATGCACTTTTATCTCTGAGGTCAAAATTTTTGGAGCGAGGAATAAAAACTTTGGCACCGAGCTTTTTTAACTTGTTAACTAAATGGCTCCCTAAAAATCCACTTCCTCCTGTTACTAATACTTTTTTTTCATTCCAGAATTTATTCATTTAAATCTCCTTATATATTTATATGCAATAATAGTACATATATCATGAAATTTATGAAGCAGGGATAATACCCCACTATTATATTTATTTGATACTAGATAACTTTCTTTAAATAGATCCGTATAACTTTGTCCACTTTTTGATTGACTATGAATTCTAAAGGCAGCCAGATAATGATCAATAAACCCGAGTTTATATATTTTAATCAATCTCAACCAATAATCATAATCCATTCCATAATGTAGAGAGTGGTTAAACGTGCCGATACGGCAATAAACAGATTTTTTCCAAAAAGTTGCTGGTTGTGAAATATAATTCAAAACAGCTAATATTTTTTCAGAACGAAAATATTTCAACCAAAAACTTTTGTATAATGTTACTAAATTATTCACAATCCGACCATTTTCATTTATTACATAACATTTACCAGTAACCCAGTAATATTGAGAATTTTTAACAAAAAAGTCTGCTACTTTCGACAAACTATCAGGTTCGATGGTATCATCAGAATTCAAATATCCAACTATCTCCCCTTTGGCTATTTTTAAACCATTATTAATCGCATCTGACTGACCTTTATCTTTTTTCGAGAATAATCTGATCTGACGGCTATATTTTTTCAAAATATCAAGCGTCTCATCCGTAGAACCTCCATCCATCACAATATATTCAAGATTGGGATAATTTTGCTCGATCACCGAGCGAATGGTTGTTTCGATGAACCGACCTTGATTATAAGATGGAGTAATAATTGAGATTTTGGGGTATTTTTTCTTCACAAGTCTGCTTATTTATTTTTACATGATTGGAGTGAATAATTGCGTACGATCTTTTCGATTTTTTTTCTCAAATTCTTCAATTCGAGATAATTCTTGAATGAAATCGCGACAAGAAATATGAAACCAATTATTGTCGCCAGGTCCAGCAATCTATAAATATGGAAAGTCTTCAAAATGAAGTTTGCGCTTTCCGGAAAAATCATCAGAACTATTGCTACAATCCATATAATACTGAAAATTATTTCTTCGATGAGAGACAACTCTCCTTTTTTAAAATGAAGATAAGTGATATACAGCATCAAAAGTGAAAAAACTATTGCAATAAACTGCACACCAAAAATCATAGCGATATTCTCCATTTTAGCACATCAAAAAAAATCTTATAAGCATCTATTATACTTACGCCTTTATATTTATCCAAATAAATTGAGGATACAGGTATTTCCATCAATTTGATATTATTTAAGATTGCTCGAATAACAATTTCTGTTTCGACCCCATACCCAGTAGATTCCCATTTAATTTGGGGATAAATTTTCATATTAAAAGCCCTAAAACCACAAATAGGATCAGTGATTTTTTTTCCGAACAATAACTCAATAAGTAGTGTATCTACCCTGTTCCCGATAAATCTTAAGTCAGTCATTTTAAAATTTAACTTTCTAAATCCCAGTACAAGATCATGTTTCTCTAAATTGTTTACGAATTTAACTATCTCATCGGCATTATGCTGACTATCAGAATCCATAAGAATTATTTTTTTAAAACCCAATTTTTTAGCATATTCAATACCAGTGGTTAAAGCAGCTCCTTTGCCTAAATTGACTAGGTGCTTTAGTACTATAATGTTCTCGCTTTCTAATTCATTAGCCGTACCATCTGTCGAACCATCGTCAATTACGATAATATTATTTGTATGCTTCTTAACCTTTCTAACAACTTTTTTTATGTGCTTAACCTCGTTATAAGCTGGAATAATTACTGCTGTATGAATAAATCTGTTCATAACTTAACTTACCCAATGGCCAGAAGTAAAAAGAATCGTATATAAAGATAATAGAATGAAAAAAATAGTCAATATGAGAACTTTTAATATCTTATTCTTGATTAATCCTAAAACAATATAGATTGGAAATACTACGAGTACATATCTAGGTATGCTGGAAAATGTACCAGTGAGGGTGGGAGCAAGCAGTGCTAACCAAGAAAAAATAAGGTAGGATAGTCTTATCCGCAACCTGTGGGCAATCAGTAATAATAAAATAACTACCAGGCAAAAAAGAAGTTCAGAAAATGAAGTCCAAAATATCAGGGAAGAAGTAGGAATAGATAACAGTATTTTCAGATATCTGAAAATCACCTGGGGTAAAAGAATCATTCCTTCTCCAGATCTTTGTGCCCCAAAAACTGGTTGGGCATGCCAGAAATAGAGGAAATCTCCAAACTTATATTGTAAATAGCACATATAGGAAATGAGCCCCAAAGGCACTAAGTATAATATCGGGGAATGTAGAATATTAAATGTAGAATGTAGAGTTTTTGAAAATAGATCCTTACTATTTAATTTATTATTAGTATATTTGATATTTCTATGCCATTCCCAAAGAAGTGCTGGTAACAAAAATATTCCCACCAACCTTGTTGCCGATGCTAAACCTCCTAAAATACCAGATATTAGCCATTGTCTTTTTCTAGCAAAATAAAAGGAAGTTATGACTAAGAAAAGGAAAAAACTTTCTGTATAGAAACTGCCAAAGAAGAACGAGGTTGGAAAAAAAGAGAGAAATAGAATCATCCATCTGATTTCTTGTTTTTTATAATCAAGATAAAAAAGTTTCCAGGCGACAACCAAAGCGAATAAAAAAAATAAATTTGAAACCAAAAGACCAATAATAATTGGAGGCAGGAACAAGAAAAGTTTTATTAATAATCCCACTAAAAGAGGATATAAAGGAAAAAAAACCTGGGTGAACTGGGCACTATATCCCGATATGGCAATTGTCAGATAATGGACACCATCAAAATTAGCAAAAGACCAAAGCCAATTTGGTAATCCCGAGGGAATTAGATAAATATCTGAATAAGGAAAACTCGGTGTAAATGAGACTAGTTTCTCACCTAACCAAGCTATAAGAAAAAGGGTAAGTCTCCAAATAAAAAAAATGCTTAATAAGAAATACTCCATAGACAAATATTTAATTGACAATCTTCTTATATATATCGACTGTTTCTTCAGCACATTTTTCCCAGCTAAATTGTTTTACTCTCGCTAAACCCTTTTTAATTAATTCTTCTCTCTTTTTTGGGTTGGTATGGACAGCCGAAATACTACTGGCTATCTGCTCGACATTATGTGGATCTACTAATAATCCAGCGTTTCCTACGATTTCCGGCAAACTTGAAGAATTGCTTACTACAACTGGTATTCCGCAAGCCATGGCTTCAAGAACTGGCAACCCAAAACCTTCAGCAAATGATGGTTGCAGATAAATTCTGGCTAAATTATAAATACAAACCAAATCTCCTAAGTTTACATGTCTAAGACGAAATATATATTCCCCCAATTTAAGTGAACTAATCAAGTCAAGAACATCGGATAATTGAGGCGATGGAGTAACGAAACCATTACCTATAAGAACTAAATTCAACTCTGGATAGGTATTCTTGATTATATTAAAAGCTTTAATAAGTCCCCCTATATTTTTATTATAGTTAACATCACCTACATATAAGATGAAATTCTCTGGTAATTTTAGCTTTGCACGAATTCTGTTGAGAGTGTCTTTTGGTCTAATAACTCTAAATTCATCTCCTACTCCAAGATAAATTACGAAGATTTTTCCCCTTTTGATACCTGTAAACTCCACTATATCTTCTTTTGAAACATGAGAATCAGTGATTATTGCAAAAGACTTCTTAAGTGATAATTTTTGCATCTGCCATTTAAACGAACCTCGCAGTCCTTGAGGAAAAAATTGAGGAAATTTAAGCGGGATTAAATCGTGTACTGTAACAACCGTTGGTCTTTTTTTAACTAAAGGCAATGTTAAAAAAAAGGGGTCAAAATAAGGATAGTGGATAAGATCAAATTTATTGAGACTGTCTCTATGATTAACTAAGGTAACATCTATTGCCTTTTTTTCTTTTAATGATTGATATAATTTATCTGCATATACTCCAGTACCACGGTTTTTGTGTCCGGCAATTGGCGGAATAATTATTCCCACTTTTAACTTCATCTGCTTTCTCCTTGTTTTGTTATTCTATTGCTTTTTCTAATTTTCTCCCAATACTTTATATAAGCAATTGGATAATGTGAAGCAGAAAAAAAAGCCCAAACAAAACCGGGGAAACCATCTAGAATTCCTAAGTGTCGAAAATATAAGCTCAAGAAGGTTCTTACAGGTACTATAATAATATATAGTAATGTAGTGAATATATCTATTTTCAATTTTTCTTCTTTGAACCTCTGTGCAGTTAGTGAGGTATAAATATTTGCTTTTCTTATATATTCCGAAAAGGTAGGATAAGAGTTATGAATTAACTCATTTTTTAAATGTCCTGCTGTCCCCTCTATTTCAATTTGTTCATGAACATCTTTGCACGGGAATCGTCCCTTTCCTTTTTTAAACAGACGAATAACATAATCCGGATATAAACCGCCTTTTTTCATCCATCTTCCTAAGAGGATATTTTTACGGGGAAGATAGAAATAAGAGATTGATTGTTGATTAACGGCTTTTAGTATTTCATTTTTCAATTCCGGAGTAACTACTTCATCAGCATCAAGCTGAAGAATCCAATCACCGCCACATTTATCAATTGCTTTCTGTTTATTGACGTGGAAAATAGAAGGATTACCAAAAATATATACCTTGGCTTTTTTGAATTTTTTGGCAATTTCTACTGTGTTATCGGTTGATGAACCATCAATAATTATTATTTCATCTGCCCAACCATAAATACTTTCAAGACAAGATTTAATATTTCTTTCCTCATTAAAGGTTGCGATGGCAACGGAAAGTTTCATTTTTAAATCTTTTCAATAAGACTCTTTTCGAACAACTCTTTAACAATTTCTTCTTTTCTATTTTTATCAAAATAAAGTTCAGTTTCAAAATCGAAGTCTCTTTCAGGTGCCGCGGTAAATCTAATATTCATGCCCTCTTTTTTTAAATCATTTATTTGAAAATAATTTTTATCTAAGAAATTTACGATAATAGTATTAAATTCCTCGGGTTTGACACCAAAATTAGCCCACCACTTTTTAAAAACAATCACTTTTGGTCTATTTTTCTCAAAGTCAGCAATTATTTCTCTTTTTATTTTTTCATCTCGAGAATTTGCCGGTAAAAACCAGTAATATTTTGAAGCGATTTTTCCTTTTATAAAAAGAAGCTCTTGCAGTTCAAATGGTCCTATCCAAAAATAATCATTTTGAGTAATTATTTTATTAATAACCGGAGCAACTTGAGATCGATCATAGATTAAAGGCTCATTTCCCATAAATTTATTATAAAATTTATCTAAAAATTTATTGGTCAGATGAATAGTGAAAAAAAACCAATATGAAGCCGTAAGGAGAAAAACAGCACTTAGAATTAATTTTTCAAAATAAGGTAGTCTTTTATTCAATTCGTCTTTAAAACGGAAAAAAAGGAATGAAGTAGTCACCAATGTCAACATGATATATACGGTTGCATGGAAATCGGTTTCTTTGATATTTAAAGGTTCACTCCGAGCATTGGTATAAAGAATCATAGAAAGAATTAATAAAACCAGCACAAATTGTCTTTTGAATAAAAGGTAAATGAGAAAAGCAATATTTCCCAGAGCCAAAGAAATAGTTAAGGGATAAGAAAAATTAAAACCACTTACTTGAACAAGAAGGACTGAGAAATTGTCAATTGTGTGTCTAGCGATGGAGATAGCATAACGTGCCGGATGATGCGAAAAATATCCAGCTACCTGAGGAAAATTATAAATATAATAGGCAACATTATAATAAATAGAGGCAAAATAAAATTCTGAAACACTGCTTGTTATAACAAGGTATATAAAAAATAAGATATAGGGTAAAGAAAAAATTATAATTGGATTAATACATTTTTTAAAATGAAAAGGCGGGTTATCGCGAAGGTAAAAATAAATAACTAAGAAATCAATAATAGGAATAAAGTAAATGAAGGTTAAAGATGTGAAAAGAGAAAAAAAGGTTAAAATTGAAATAACCAAAAGATCTGTTTTATCAAACTTAATTTTTTCCAAATTTTTGATAATTATTAACAGCATTACCGGAACAAGTAAATACCCAACTATAGTCTCTGAAAGAAGCATCTGTCCCCACCAGTATGTGGCTCCAATAGCTATTAAAACTCCGTAAAAAAGAAAGAAATTCAAGGGTATCTTAAGTCTTTTCTTTAAGAAAAAGAAGCTGGCAATATATCCTCCGAATAAAACAAATGCAAAAATTACCCGGAAAAAAACAAAGCTTCGCCCAGTAAAAAGAGTAATCATTGAGGCTAGAAAATAAGCACCAGGATTATGATGAGTAAAAAAACCTGTGTAGGGAAGTTTTCCTTGATTTATTAAAAATCCACCGTATATATTGTCAAATTCATCAGGGAATTGTGTATGAAAAGCATTGATAAAAAAACAAAATAAAATAAATAAAAATATTGCCAAGATATATCTTCGTTTATAAATCGATCTCAGAAAGTTTTTCATCTTTTTACTCTCTTTTTTAATTTAGCTTTTACTGATAAGCCGATACCCAATAATATTACCATAAATGAGGCAATTGTGATACTATTGGCGATCTTTCGCATCCATGTTTCCTTAAATCTTAGCTCTATAAGATGTGCACCTTTATCGATATCAAATTCCACGAGTCCCCCATTGTCTTTGTAGATGAAGACTTTGGGAACTCTGTTTTCCTCAACAGTCCATCCAGGATAATAAATCATGTTGACTCTTACTCTGCCATATTCGAAATTATTTATGGTGAATTTAATATAGTTAGATTTATTTACTAAAATATTTATTTTGGCGCTTTCCTTAGAAAATACTACTTTGGGTTTTGGCTGTTCTACAACCTCCCACCGTACCCATTTAGGAGTATATTCATCAAAGATATTTGTCGTCTTCTCCAGTTTGAGATACATCCCAATTGGCCAATCCAGTGACTGGTTAATTCTTATATGATTTCTGTTTGCATATATTGCTAAAAAAATTAGAAATCCAGCAAATAACCATTGATATTTAACTTTGGAAACAACAAATCCTGCAAGTACCCCTGAGGCAAAAATTGATATTGACAGAACCCGCCAAGTGAAATCTATAACCGCAATGTTTGATAGAATCTTCCAAAATAGATAAGATATCGGCAGCATCAGTATAATAGAGAGAAAAAATATTAACAGATAGAAGCACGCTTCCCATAGGATGTCTTTTTCCAAGTTACTGCTTTTTTTCTTCAGTATAAAAAACACTACAAGTATGCTAGACAAACCAATCACTAACCACTGCGCTATTCCTAACTGAAAAGACATCCCTCCCTCGCTGGCCCGCATCATGCCATAACCCCAGGGTGAATATAAAAGTTGCCGCAAGTCTAAAAATGTCTGTCCGGTAAATGCTTTACTCATAATTTCAGAAAACTTGGTCCAGTTTCGTTCTATCAGAGAAGGAATGAAGTAATAACTGGAAATTCCAACTGCCAATATTGCACTAATAGATGTAGCAAAAATATACTGTTTTTTATTTTTAATATAAAAAAGAGAAAAAATAATATATAAAACGGCTGAGATGCAGAAAAATAAGAAAACCATAGCATGGGAAAGAACCAACCCCGCAAGAGCCAGAGCTCCCAACATGATCCATTGCCAAGCTATGTTCTTTGACTTTTTTAACTTATATAAAGCCAAAAAAAGAAGCGGTGGAAAAATAAAAGCAGTTGCATCTCCTATTGCGGCACGAACAAAGATATTTAAAAATCTATAAGGTGCAAATAGATAAATAACTGTTCCACAAATTGCTGGAAGTCTCCCAAAAATTTCCTTTTGAAAAAAATACATCGTTACACCGGAGAAAATAAAACCAAGTAAGAAAGTCATTTTGATACTATCGATGATTGAATACCCCACTAAATGCATCGGTTCAGCCAATAACCAGGGAAGATGATATGAAAAATTAAATAGTGGATACCCAAAACCGTTCAAAAGTTCTCCCACCCATCTGGGAGGAATCTGACCATCACGAACTGCTTGATCAAAATAATAGAGTCTGACTACTTGACTAATACCATCATGGCTAGTATAGAAACCAGGTTTAAATAAATCTCTAAGTGTTATTATTGAAATAACAAAAATCAAAATAAGAATTATCCAGTCAGTTTTTTTCATTTTTTAAAATTGAATAACTGGCTTTTAACTCCTAAATTATTCAGGATATAGAGCACTAATGTATAAAGAATCATCAAACCATATTTTGTAGAACGGATAAAATTGATCGAAGAAGCTTCAGGAAAATATCGCACAGGTACTGCAATCTCTCCTATACGAAATCCGGCAGAGTGGGCCGATACCAGAATTTCTTGATCAAAGACGAAATCATTTGAAAAGGATGATAGAGGTAATTCCTCCAGAATTTCTTTCTTATAAGCCCGAAAGCCAGTATGATATTCAGAAAGGTTTAATCCTAAAATAACATTTTCTATGAAAGTTAAAACTCTATTACTCAGATATTTATAAAAAGGCATTCCTCCTGAAAGTGCTTCAGCTCTTCCACGAATTCGGCTTCCCAACATAATATCAAATCTCCCTTCTAAAATTGGCTGGACTAGATTTCCTGTAAGGGTAGCGTCATACTGATAATCAGGATGAATCATAACAACTATATCGGCATTCCTTATTAATGCCTGCCGATAACATGTCTTTTGATTTCCTCCATAACCCAAATTTTTTTTATGAACAAAAACGGGCAGCTTTAATTTTTTGGCGATATCAACTGTTTTGTCACTGCTGTCATCATCAACAACTATAACTTCATCAACTTTGTCTTTCGGAATATCACGATAAGTCTGTTCGATGGTTTTAGCAGCATTATACGCAGGCATCACCACTACTATCCTGTAACTCGCTTTGATTCTCCTCTCCATGTTTATGTATGTGATTCCTCTAAACTCTCATCTTCAATGTTTTCTATTTTTTTCTCTTCTAGATACTCCCTCTCAATATTGACCGAATCGACGTCATATTTCTTTTTTTCCGAAATTATATTCCAAGCAGCATAGAGACCCATTTCAATCGAATGATCCATATTATTATATCTAAAAGTGCCATTTCTTCCCACAATTTGTAGATTCGAAAATAGATGTAAATATTTCTTAATTTTATCCAAATCGTTTTTATAATTTATATGATATACGGGATATTCTTTATAACAACGGTGGACATAACCACCAATAATGTCTTTTTTCCTAATCAGGTTGAATTCCTGAATATATGAATCTTTTACAAAATCTATAATTTGACTATTACTTTTTTTCCAGATTTTATCTTTTTCATTACAGGCAATTTCAAAGACGAGCGAAGTTGTCGAGGGACGTGAAAGAATTTTACTCCAATTGTCCATTTCCATAATTCTCATAAAAGGAATTTCTTTAGGATGAATATAAATCCAAGTATCTTCTGTAATATGATTTTTTCTAACAAATAAAACTACCTGTAATTCATCGCGGTAAGTAAGTTTTCTAGCTAAAGATAAAATATTTTTATTAACTTTAGGTATCAGTCTGATAATTAAATCATCGAGAGGAATACTGGAAATAAAATAGTCGGCGGAGATAACTTTTGTAGTACTATGATTTCTTAGATTAACTGAAATAATTTTATTTTTCTTTTTATTTATTTGGACAACTTCCGCATTGGTAATAATTTCTCCTCCCAATTTTTTGATATTTTCTGCCATTTTTTCGCCAATCCTTCCCACTCCTTTTTGAGGATATGAAAATTCATCAACCAACGAAACGACACTCTTACTTTTAAAGAACGCTTCTTTGATTAGAGTAATAATACTTAAACCACGAGTCCTTTGGCCTACCCAATCTATCGAGATCTTGTTACAATCTACTCCCCAAAGTTTCTCGCTATAACGTTTAAAAAATATTTCATAAAGAGTTTGCCCAAATTGATTGATATATCCATCCTCCATTGTGAGAAGCCTTGGTTTAATAATTAGAGCTTTCAGTTTTATCACTCCATAATCTAAAACTGCTCGGAAGGCTTTCCATGGACCAATACCTAGTAAGGCATTCATCAGTCTTATAGGATAATAGAAAAACTTTTTATCGAAATAAATTCTTGTCAACCTTGGAACCCGAATAATTTCTCCTTTCAGAAGATCATGCATCCATTTATTCACCATGTCATTTTTTGTATACCAACGATGGGGACCAGTATCAAATCTAAAACCGTGGATTTCTATTGTCCGCGCTAACCCACCAACTTTATCCCATTTCTCGATGACTATTACCTTGATTCCAGCTTTGGCAAGCTCCAATCCTGCAGCAAGACCAGCTAGTCCTCCACCCAAAATTGCCACATTTTTATTTTTTATTGTTCTTCTCATAGAATTTAAAATATTCTACTGTTTTCTTTAATCCTTCTGGCAAATTGGTCTGGAATTTCCAACCTAGCACTTTCTCGGAAGAGTGAAAGTCCAGACAACTTCTTGCTTGTTCCCCTATTTTTGCTGGTCCATGTTTTACCGAAATAGTGCTTTTTATTATTTCATTTAATTTTTTATAAATTTCCAAAACACTAGTCTCTATACCGGTTCCAATATTATAGGAACCTATCGCCTCAGTCGATAAAGCGATTTTATTAGCTTCAACTACATCTCCAACATATACATAATCTCTAGTCTGTCTACCATCGCCATTAATAATAGGTATTTCTCCCTTTAGTAGTTTTAAAGTAAATATTGCTACCACCCCAGCCTCTCCATGTGGATTTTGTCTAGGACCGTAAACGTTGGAGTAGCGTAGTGCCACATATGGTATTTTATAAGTCTGGCAGTAAAAGTTGAGATAATACTCACTGGCAAGCTTGGTAATCCCATAAGGAGAAAGAGGTTGCAGCGGGTGATAATCTTCTGGAGTAGGAATTGTCTTTGCTTCTCCATACACTACTCCACCTGATGAAGCAAAGATGATTTTTTTTACCCCTACTTTTCTTCCCGCAGTTAGGATATTTAAAAGTCCAAAAATATTAACTTCGGCGTCGAAAATTGGATCCTGCAGCGAATTTCTTACGCTAATCTGAGCAGCATGATGATTGATGATTTCCGGTTTCTCCATTTTTATAATTTTTTCAATAGCAGTTTTGTTTCTTATGTCAACTTGGTAGAATTTTGCCTTGGAATTGACATATTCTCTTCTGCCTGAGGATAGATTATCCATTACAATTAACTGATAACCCAAGTCAATATAAGCATCAACTATATGAGAGGCAATAAATCCGGCTCCACCGGTTACTAAAATCTTCATATGTTGTATTTTATCATGAATTGATTCTTCTTATCTGGCTATGATTCTAAAGGCAGGAGATCCGTCTAAGAAATGTATTTCTTTTATTAAGTAACCACTGCCCTCAGGAATTTCCGCAGGAGTTCCAACTATAAGAACATTATTTAACCTGGAATCGGTTTCCCAATTTATATTGCGAAATTCGTATTTACCAAAATTTCTCTCTGCACGCCTGATCTCCCCTGCTCCCCAATTTTTTTGGTACCAGGAAGGATCTATCTTGTCATAAAAGAGAAAAAAGATATACGGCTGATCATAGCGATAGGTAACAATTACTTTATCAAAATTTCCCCTAATCTTATCTACTTCGGCAACAACTTGTTTATATCCGTATTGCCACCACTGGGAATATTCGATTGGGGTATGTACATAATACATATGAAGATAATAGAAGAAATTAAGAATAAAAAATAGAAAAATAAGAAA